>ERZ1066116.265-NODE-265-length-15996-cov-13.173327_pt1 | contig 15996 bp, 17 predicted proteins | sample MGYA00382763_ERZ1066116 | MGnify/ENA primary metagenome ERZ1066116 (study PRJEB33369, sample SAMEA5778346) | biofilm metagenome | biome: Industrial cooling water; feature: Water cooling tower basin; material: Biofilm | place: United Arab Emirates | collected...
TGGAAGCAAGGTGTTGGAGCAAAGCCTGAGGGGTGAGAAGGAATACCGCTTGGAACTGGGCGAACTGCCTGTGGGTGTGTACAGCCTCCGCATCAAATCAAGCAAAGGCGTGGAAGTGGTGAAGGTGGTGAAGTCTAAGTAGTAGAAGAAAGAGAGTGAAAGAAGAGTAAAGAGATAAAGAGAGCATCAAAGAGGCTTGGTAGACAACACCAAGCCTCTTTCAGTTAATAGGGTTGAGGGCAATGATAGAGAATAAGTAAGTAGTGAAGCAGCAGATGATTACTTATTCTTGAGCTTTTTGAGCGCTTCCCAGCGAGGGTCTAGAATGTCAATGTCATTGTCTGTGAGTTCATCTTCGTTGGGAATAGAGCTATAGACCATGATGTCACCCTCTTCGTTGTCCTTGTCGGTAATAAGGTCGGGGTGGATTTTTTTGATTGGTATTTCGAGTGCAATAAATTCAAATATATATTTACTAAAGTCTATATGTGTGCGATTTTGCTTTATTAGCACTGTGTCTTCTGAAATTTCCTCGTCTTTGTCTGAATATTTGAAATAAATGGTGTTTTTTGACTGAATAGAGTGGTAAAAAGGGCGGAGCGAACGGTCGCAAACCAGTTCTACTCGTCCATGAATAAAAAAGTCGGCATGAATCATGGTATCCGATTTTTTTAGTTCCAGCTCTATATGTGCATCTCCTTTTTCAATTAATGATTGTTCCATAGCAATAAAGAAATCGCTTTCTATATCAAAAGAGAAATCATATTTTTTATTTTGAAGATGAATTATCTCTATGTCGAATTTTCTGAGTGTGCCTGCCATTGTTGTGAATATAAATCTTTCAATTATACAATTTACTGTTTTTCTTTGCATTATTAATCGCACGAAAATAAAAATTCGGAATTAAAACAATCGAAAGTAATTTTTAAAATTTCTAAAATGATATTAAATAAGTATAGCCGCACCATCACGCAAGATGAAACCCTGCCTGCCTCACAAGCTATGTTGATAGGCTCGGGAATAGCTGAAGAAGATTTGAACAAACCATTTGTGGGCATTGGCAGCACCGGTTTTGATGGAAACCCTTGTAATATGCACTTGGTAAACTATGCCGGATTAGCGAAAGAAGGTATGGCAAAACATGGGTTGGTGGGCTTGCAGTTTACTACCATAGGTGTAAGCGATGGCATTACCAACGGGAACGATGGTATGCGTTTTTCACTTCCTTCGCGCGAGGTGATTGCTGATTCTATTGAAACCATTTCAGGAGCTCATTTTTATGATAGCGTGGTTACTGTGGTGGGTTGCGATAAAAACATGCCTGGAGCTATCATGGCTTTGGCACGTTTAAATCGCCCTTCGGTCATGATTTATGGAGGTACTATTAATGGTGGAGAGCACAATGGCGAGAAACTCAATATCGTTTCAGCTTTTGAGGCTCATGGCAAGAAAGTAGCAGGAAAAATTACTCCGGAAGACTTTAAAGAAATAATCAAACATGCTTGTCCCGGTCCGGGAGCTTGTGGAGGTATGTACACCGCCAATACCATGGCTTCGGCTATTGAGGCTATGGGAATGAGTTTACCATACAGCTCATCTGCCCCTGCCAGAAGCGATGAAAAGAAAAATGAATGCAGAAATATAGGTGCTACAGTACTGAATCTTCTTCAAAAAGACATCAAACCTAAAGACATCATGACCCGTGCGGCATTTTTTAATGCCATGAAAGTGGTAACGGTGTTAGGTGGTTCTACCAATGTGGTGTTGCACCTTTTGGCTATAGCCAGAACGGTAGGGATAGAATTGACTTTGGCCGATTTTCAAAAAGTAACAGACGAAACGCCATTGTTGGCAGACATGAAACCTTCGGGAAAATACCTGATGGAAGATCTTTGGAAAATAGGCGGTGTTCCGGCTATCATGAAATTTATGTTAAAAAATGGCATGATTGATGGTTCTTGCCTCACAGTGACCGGAAAAACCATAGCAGAAAACTTGGCTTCTCTGCCCGATTTACCTGTAGGACAAGATTTGCTTCGTCCATTGGATAATCCCATCAAACCACAAGGGCATATACAAATTCTGTATGGAAACATTGCTAAACTGGGTGCTGTGGCTAAAATTACCGGTAAAGAAGGTGAGATATTTGAAGGAAAAGCCATTTGTTTTGACTCAGAAGCTGAGCTTAATGCGGGTATAGACCAAGGAAAAGTGCAACCCGGCCATGTGGTAGTGATTCGTTATGTAGGTCCAAAAGGCGGCCCGGGCATGCCCGAAATGCTAAAACCTACCTCGGCCATCATGGGCAAAGGATTGGGCGACAAGGTAGCTTTGATTACTGATGGGCGTTTCTCTGGCGGAACTCACGGATTTGTAGTTGGGCACATTACCCCGGAAGCTATGGAGGGTGGTGAGCTGGCTCTGGTTAAAGATGGCGATATTATTAAACTCGATGCTGTAAAAAACACCATCAATGTGCTGGTTTCCGATGAAGAATTGGCACAAAGAAAAGCAGCTTGGAAAAAACCTCCATACAGAGTAACATCAGGTTATTTGTGGAAATACATTAAAAACGTAGAAAACGCCAGCGAAGGCTGTATTACTGACAGATAATCTGTTTGAATAAATTAAAATTGGAGGTGATGGGAGATACATCACCTTCTTTTTTTGTGTATGTAACCAATTTTGTCGATTCCCCTGTAAAATATAAATTCTTAATCATAAAGCTTGTTTGCTTATTTATGAGCGATATAAAGCTACTTGTAACAATGAAACTCACTATTCATCCACAAGCCCAAGGGCTTATTTTCGATTTGGACGGAACTTTGGTAGACACCATGCCCACTCACTACATAGCTTGGGTCAATACCATGAAAAAATATGGAATAGACTTTACAGAAGAAATATTCTATAAATATGCCGGAGTGCCTACATTTAAAATTGTTGCTCTTTTGAACGATGAATTTGGCACAAAAATGGAACCCGAAGCCGTGCATGAAGAAAAAGAACAGGCTTTCTTGGATTTGATACATTTAATAAGCCCTGTGAAACAGGTAGCAGAATTGGCCATAGCAAATTTTGGTAAGCTACCAATGGCCATAGGCACAGGAGGAGTGCCCGATGTAGCCCAAAAAACGCTGGAAGCAGTGGGATTGGAAAAATATTTTTCTATAATCGTTACTTCACGCCATGTGAAGAATTTCAAACCAGCTCCTGACACATTTTTGCGCTGTGCAGAGTTGATGGGTGTAGAACCAAAATTTTGTCAGGTTTTTGAAGATGCAGAAGCCGGGTTGCAAGCAGGACGAAATGCTGGCATGATAGTGACAGATGTAAGGCCCTATTATGAAAAATTCATAGCCTAAGCACAACTGAATTTTTGTCAGTAAGGGTGACATTTTTTCTTTTTAACACAGTATTTAATGAAAAAAAGGGCTCTTATAACCTATTTGGCATAGTTAGTGTTATACAATTAGCACTTTTAAACTTTTAATATTTAGTTAATCAACAATCATATAAACTTAGTTAAACATGCCAGTAAACGTAAAACCAATTGCAGGAACGAAGAACAGGGTTCTAGTTGAGCCTGCCCCAGCAGAAGATAGAACAGCTTCTGGATTATATATACCTGATACAGCTAAAGAAAAACCTCAAAAAGGTAAAGTTGTTTCAACAAGTGATTCTGATGAGGATGGTAAAAAGCCAGTTGTTAAAATTGGAGATACTGTGCTTTATGGTAAATATTCAGGTACTGAAATATCCGTTGAAGGCAAAGACTATCTTATCATGAGAGAGTCTGACATATTTGCTGTGGTATAAACTATAAATGCGTAATTATTAATTCGTAATGCGCTTTTATTTCATCACAAATAAAATAACTCAACATTTAAAATTTAACATTTAAAATTCTAAAAAAATGGCTGCAAAAACAATTCATTTTGACGCAGAGGCAAGAGAAAAATTGAAAAAAGGTGTGGATACACTTGCAAACGCTGTAAAAGTGACTCTTGGCCCTAAAGGTAAAAACGTAATCCTAGACAAAAAATTTGGCGCTCCTGCTATTACTAAAGACGGTGTAACTGTAGCAAAAGACATCGAATTGAAAGACGCCATCGAAAACATGGGTGCTCAATTGGTAAAAGAAGTAGCTTCTAAAACTGCTGATTCGGCAGGTGATGGTACTACTACAGCTACTGTATTGGCCCAAGCTATTTTCAATGCAGGTATCAAAAACGTAGCTGCCGGAGCTAATCCTATGGATTTGAAACGTGGTGTTGACAAAGCTGTTATTCACATCGTTTCAAACCTTAAAAAACAATCTAAAGCCATCTCAAACAACGATGAGATAAAGCAAATAGCTACCATTTCTGCCAACAACGATTTAGAAATTGGTGAAATGATAGCAAACGCTATGGCAAAAGTAGGCAAAGATGGTGTAATCACTGTAGAAGAAGCTAAAGGTACTTCTGATGAAGTAAAAACTGTAGAAGGTATGCAGTTTGACAGAGGCTATCTTTCTCCATACTTTGTGACCAACACAGAGAGCATGGAAGCCGAAATGGACAGACCATACATCTTGATATACGACAAAAAAGTTTCCTCTATGAAAGAATTGCTTCCTGTGCTTGAGCAAGTAGCTCAAACAGGTAAGCCATTGGTAATCATTGCAGAAGAAGTAGAAGGTGAAGCTTTGGCTACTTTGGTAGTGAACAAAATACGTGGTGCATTGAAAGTAGCTGCAGTGAAAGCTCCTGGCTTTGGCGACAGAAGAAAAGCCATGTTGGAAGACATCGCTATCTTGACAGGTGGTACTGTAATTTCTGAAGAACAAGGCTATAAACTTGAAAATGCTACACTTGAGTATCTTGGTACAGCTCAGAAAGTGGTGATTGACAAAGACAACACTACTGTTATCGATGGTGACGGTGAAAAAGCCAATATAGTAGCTCGTATCAATGAAATCAAAGATCAAATAGAGAAAACAACTTCTGACTACGACAAAGAAAAACTACAAGAAAGATTAGCTAAGCTTTCGGGTGGTGTGGCTGTACTTTACATAGGTGCTGCTACAGAAGTAGAAATGAAAGAGAAAAAAGACAGAGTTGACGATGCGCTTCATGCTACTCGTGCTGCCATAGCCGAAGGTATTGTGGCAGGTGGTGGTGTGGCTCTTATCCGTGCGGGTGCTGACTTAGACAAAGTTGACACTAGAAACGAAGATGAGAAAACAGGTGTTGACATCATCCGCAGAGCCATTGAAGCTCCTTTGAGAACCATCGTTTCCAATGCCGGACTTGAAGCATCGGTGATTGTAAACAAAGTAAAAGAAGGAAAAGATGATTTTGGTTACAACGCTCGCGAAGACAGATTTGAGAACCTTATTAAAATAGGTGTAATTGACCCTGCTAAAGTGACACGTTTGGCACTTGAAAACGCAGCTTCAATATCAGGTTTGTTATTAACCACAGAAGCAGTGATAGCCGAAGAAAAAGAAGAATCTCCTGCTGCTCCGGCTATGCCTGGTGGCGGAATGGGTGGAATGTACTAATATTCGCTTCATTTATTATAAAAAACGCTGTCAAAAAATTGGCAGCGTTTTTTTATTTGTTGCTTTTTTTATGGATTAAGCCCTTCATCTATCCATTTTTTCACTAAATCTATATCCGATTGTGGCAAACGAGTACCACCTTGTGGCATCAGCCCCGCTGCACCTTGCGCTCTGTTGATACGGTCATAAATGCTGTTTGCATTTCTTCTGGCAGCATCATAGTTGCCATAACTGTGACATGAACTGCATCGGTTATCAGTCATAATTTTTTTAATACTGGCTTCAAACGATACTCCTGTGGTTGTACTGCCGGTATTATTACCGAGAGTGGTATTTACCGGAGGTGGTGAGTTTGTGTTGTTGTTTGATGGAGCAGGCTCATCATTTCTACTACAAGAAGCGAAAAACAAACCACCGCAAACTACCAGTGTAGCTACGCTTAATCCTATTTTTTTATTGTTCATTTGGAATAGGGAAATATGTTGAAAATATAATTTAATTATTGAAGATTGAGTAAGGCGTCATGGCTCAAGCCCATCATCAATCCATTGTTTAAACAAAGCAATATCAGCATTAGACAGCCTGTTTCCGCCTCTAGGCATTAACTGAGGGTCACCTTGAGGTTTTGACAATCTGTTGTATATCTCATCGGCATTATTTCGGGCGTTATTATAGTTTCCGTAGCTGTGGCATGAGTTACAATTATTGCTTACCATAATGGCTCTGATAGAAGCACTGAACGAAATTTTGCTTACTCCTGGAGTTGTTGTTACAGGCGGGCTCGGTACAGTGACCACAGGTGGAGGTGTAACAACCGAAGGTGTGGTGACAATGGGAGAAATAACAGTGTTTTGAGGTGGAAGAGGTTGATTTATCTCATTGCTGTTCAGGTATCGTATGGTGTACGTCCCAACAGCAGGTGTCGTGGGACTATTAGTTCCTGACGATGTATTTACAGGACTTACGGTAGAATTTACTCCCGGAATCGAGTTGATATTTTCTCCTGTATTTGTGTTTACTCCGGAAAAAGTATTTGTATTTGTTCCTGATGTAGTATTGTTTGTACCTGTTAGGGTGTTTGTTGGATTATCTGTCCCAACATTTTCTCCTGTGGTAGTATTTGGTGTTTGTGTCACAGGTTTTATGTCTTCGTCTGCCCTTCTACACGAAGATATGGCAATACAAATCATGTAAATGGCTACTACAAAATAAGCTAATACGCTATTTTCTTTCATTCTTTTAACAGTAGAATAAATAAAAAAGAAGAAATGGTGAATAAATATCTATGGGAATTTTACCGCATATCAATCGAATCAACAGTAATTGAATTTTAACCGATTGTCGTTTGAAATAGTTTCGTAACAACTAAAAATTCACTATTTCTTAATAAAAAAACTTCTTTGTTGGAGTAGATATTCGAATATGGAGGTTTTGATAATGCAAGCATCGTTATTGATACCAACCAAACCCAAAATGGGAGTTTTCTGCCCTTCTTTATAATAAATTTTTATGTTATTTGAGCGTGATGAGTTTTTGTCTGTGAGCGATATGATAAATTGGGGAGACATTTTTAAAAGACTATCCCTGACTTGGGGCAAAGAACCGCTTATCCATTCTTTAATAGTTACATTCTCATATAGCTGTAAATAGCTGTACAATCGTAAGGAGTCGCATTCGGGCATGCCATTAATGGAAAAGCCATTATTATTTTTTACTATGCGGTAGCCATTGGCCGTATTTTCATTAAAATTTACTTCCAAGGCTTCAATAGTAGACAATCGGGAGGCGAAAACCGTGCGATTTTTCCACACATTTTCATCTACGGTTAGCAATTTGTTCAGATTGCCCTCAAATCCTTGAATTTGAATCAAATAGGGGAGAGAGTATCCTTCCAGCAACGCCACGGTTTCATCATTATCGGCTATTGATAAAAGAGATTTTATTTCTTTTCTGTTTTCGTCATAATAGCTTATTCTTATTGCATCACTCTTAAACAATGCCATGAAATCGTTTATTTGCTCTTTGTAAACAGGGCGTTTTAGTTGGGCTTTGTATATAAAACTTTGTAACAAATCTGTTCGCTCATTGTCAGCCCAAAGCGAATCATTTACTATCCAACGCCCACTTTGCAGTTCTATTTTTAGTTTTTTTCCGGTTTTTATATGCAAAAACTCTATTTTTTTCACCAAACCGCTGTCAGCCACAGCAAATTGCGTTTCTTCAGATGATAATGTGTTTTTTTCATTTCCTCTGTAAAAAATGAACAATGTTACTACTGTCAATAAAGTGGCTGCAAACAACAGCAGCTTGGTTGATTTGGGCATGTAAAATTTTATAAATGATATTATTAAAATCGTTTTAAGACCATCTCGCTTACAGTTTTGCCGATAGATAAACTAGATGTAGCTGCCGGTGAAGGCGCATTGCACACATTAATGATGTATTTGTCTTCAATGATTGAAAAATCGTCAAGCAAGCCACCATCTCTATCACATGCTTGGGCACGCACACCTGCATGGGTGGGTACCAAATCATCTTTCTGAATTTCAGGAATCAATCGTTGTAGTGCTTTGGTAAAAGCCGATTTTGAAAAAGAACGATGATATTCTCCAAGTCCTGTTTTCCAATATTTTATTGCCACTTTTTGAAAACCCGGCCACGTAACCGATTCCCAAAACTCTTTAAAGTCGAAGTCTAATCTGTTATATCCCTCTTTTTTAAATGCAAAAACCGCATTTGGCCCACATTCCACTTCTCCATTTATCATGTTGGTAAAGTGTACACCCAAAAACGGGAAATTAGGGTCGGGTACAGGATAGATAAGTGTTTTCACCAAATGCCTTTTTTCAGGCTTCAACAAAAAGTATTCACCTCTAAATGGTATGATTCTCAAATTTATTTTTTCTTTATTTATAGCCGCTATTTTATCTGAATACAGCCCTGCACAGTTCACCACCAGTTTGGTTTCAAAGGTTTTTCCACCTTTAGTTACTATCTCAGAAGTTGCGGTTTTGTTGATGATGTTTTCAACTTTGCTGTTGAGATGGATTTCGCCACCTTTTGCCTTGAAAAGTTCGCCCATTTTTTCGGCTACTTCAGTGTAATCTATTATTCCTGTGTAGGGCACAAAAATACCTTCTAGGCCATTTACATGAGGTTCTATTTCTTTTAATTCTTGCAGATTGAGCCTTTTTATTTTTGTGAGCCCATTTTGAAGTCCTCTTTGGTACAGATTTTCAAGTCTTTCTATTTCTTCAGGAAGGGTGGCTACAACCACTTTTCCACATAAATTATATTTTATATTGTGTTTGTTGGCAAAGTCGAGCAGCATGTTGTAGCCATTGATACAGTTGGTGGCTTTCAAACTGCCGGGCTTATAATACAAGCCAGAGTGTATCACACCACTGTTGTTGCCTGTTTGGTGTTTTACCAGTTCATTTTCTTTCTCAAGAAGAGCTATCTTTAGTTGCGAATTTGCTTCTTTTAATTGGTATGCTGTAGCTAGGCCTACTATTCCTCCTCCTATGATGGTGATGTCGTACATAATAATTTATACAAAAGTATTTATTGCACAAAGCTAAAAATCAAGCAGAATAAAACTTTGTATTTTATGGGAAAAAATTTAGCGATTTTTCTTTGTTGCTGAAATAATGGGCTAGAGATAAAAATGTAGCGGGGAGCAGGATCGAACTGCCGACCTTAGGGTTATGAATCCTACGCTCTAACCATCTGAGCTACCCCGCCAAATTGCGCCTTTCTGAAAAAGGACTGCAAATATAGTACTTTTCCGCTATTTCAAAATAAAGTTTTTAATTATTTCATCTTGTTATCTATCGAGCTGATTATTCATTTTCACTTAATTAATTCAGGAATATTGTGCTGTTTGTTTACAAATGTTTGACATCATTTTCTATTTTTGTTCTCTAAATTTTATTTTTCATGTCTATAAACGGGCTAAAAGAAACCAATTTTCAATTCAAAGGCCAAACGGGTTTTTACAAAGGCAAAGTGCGCGATGTTTATTATTTTGGTGATAAAATGGCCGTTGTAGCCAGCGATAGAATATCGGCTTTTGATGTGGTACAGCCCAAAGCCATTCCGTATAAAGGACAAGTATTGAATCAAGTGGCTACCAAATTTTTAAAAGCCACTGCCGATATTGTACCCAATTGGTTGCTTTCAAGCCCCGACCCAAATGTTTCTATTGGAGTGAAAGCAGTGCCTTTCAGAGTAGAAATGGTGATAAGAGGCTATTTGTCAGGCCATGCTTGGCGAGAGTATAAAAGTGGGAAAAGAGTGCTTTGTGGCGAGACAATGGTCGAAGGGCTGAAAGAAAGCGATAAATTTCCTGTTCCTATTATTACTCCTACTACAAAAGCTGATACAGGCCATGATGAAGATATATCAAAAGAGGAAATCATTGCCAAAGGCTATGTGTCGAAACAAGACTATGAACAACTGGAAGCCTACACCCACGCTTTGTATAAAAGAGGAAATGAAATAGCGCTTCAAAACGGCCTTATTTTAGTTGATACAAAGTATGAATTTGGCAAAGTGGGTGATAAAATCATATTGATAGACGAAGTTCATACGCCCGATTCCAGTCGTTATTTTTATGCCGATGGGTATGAAGAACGCCAAAAAAATGGCGAACCTCAAAAGCAGCTTTCTAAAGAATTTGTGCGTCAATGGCTCATAGAAAATGGTTTTCAAGGCAAAGAAGGGCAGCAAGTGCCTTTTATGCCCGATGATTTTGTAAACTTGGTTACCAACCGCTACATAGAACTTTACGAAAAAGTGACAGGTGAAAAATTTGTGAAATCGGGCTATGAAAACATAGAGGAACGAATTAAAAAATCTATCGAATCGAATATTTAATTATTTTTACGGAATTAAACTAGACGGCTATGAAGTTTACCATAGAAAAAACAGAGCAATACACGCTCATTCAAATACATGCCGAAAAGATTGATGCACTTCGTACGCCTCAATTGAAAACGGAAATTACTACACTTCATGCAGAAGGTGCAAAGAACCTTATTGCCGATTTTTCTGAAGTGAAATATATCGATTCTTCCGGCATCAGTGCCATACTTTTAGCCAACCGTATTTGCGAAGGCTCGGGTGGTATCTTGGTGATTTACGGCTTAAATGACACTGTGAAAAAAGTATTGGCCATAGCCCAGCTCGACAAAGTTTTAAATGTATTGCCTACACATGCCGAGGCTATAGATGCTGTGTTTCTACACGCCATAGAAGCCGATTTGCAAAGTGAGTCCGAATAATTTTTTTGTAATATGATTTTGAAAGTGTTGGGTGCAGGTTCGGCCACTCCGGCTTTGGGGCGATACCCGTCTGCATTCGCACTTGAAACAGAAAGCGAAACTTTTTTGATAGATTGTGGCGAAGGCACACAATGGCGAATGCTCGAATGCAATGTAAAACACGCCAAAATCAACCATATTTTCATTTCTCATTTGCATGGCGACCACTTTCTGGGCTTGGTAGGCTTGGTGTGCACCATGAACAGCCTATCTAGAAAACAGCCTTTGCATATCTATGCACCTGTAGGCCTCAAAGAGATACTTTCTACCCAATTTCGGTACCAAGAAACCAGAATTGAGTACGATTTGCATATACATGAATTGGCAGAAGAAAATAGTTTAGTACAAATATTGGAAACCAAGTGGCTCACTGTTTCTACATTTCCACTGTCGCACAGAGTACCCACTTTTGGATTTTTATTCAAAGAAAAAGAACGCTTGCGTAATATTATCAAACAGCAACTGCCTGAAAATATTCTTTTACAACATATTCATCAACTCAAGTTGGGCAACGATGTGTATGATGAATCAGGCAAACTTCTCTATTCAAACCAAGAATACACTACTCCGGCACCCAAATCATTAAGTTTTGCTTACTGTTCAGATACTTGTTTTTTTGAACCGATAGTAGGTCATGTGAGTAAGGTGGATTTGCTCTACCACGAAGCTACTTTTTTGCAAGATAAGGAAGACAGAGCCAAAGAAACTTTTCACTCCACAGCCAAGCAAGCGGCTACCATTGCTAGAATGGCGCAAGTAAAAAAGTTGCTCATTGGGCATTATTCAGCCCGATATAAAGAGATAGAACCATTTTTAATAGAAGCAAAGGCCGAATTTCAAAATACAGAATTGGCTCACACCGGTAGTGTGGTAGAGATTCAATAATATTTCAGCTCCTCAAATAACATGGTTTCAGAGCATAATTTTTAGTATTTTTGTTTAAAGATTGTATTTATATTCAAATGGAACGAATAGATAGAATAGAAGCCGCCATAATAGAGTTGCAAAAAAGCCAGGCGAAGACCGATCTTCAAATAGCAGAAACAAGTGCCCGAATAAAAGAAACGGATGCTCAGATAAAAGAAACTAATAAAATTCTTAGCAACATCGGTATAAATTTGGAGCATGTGGCAGAAGAGTTCTTTTATTATTCCCTCAAAGACCACAAAAAGCTTGGTAAAATTCAGTTTGATGATATTGAAATGAATGTAAAAGCTAAAATTAAAAATACACAAGATGAATTTGATTTAGTGCTTTACAATGGTGATGCCATAGGACTATTAGAAATAAAGCATAAAGTTCACCCTAACGATATTGAAAAGTTAAAGACTAAAAAGATTGAGAACTTTAAAACGCTGTTCCCGTTTTACGCCAATTATAAATTTTATCTTGGAATAGGAGGAATGAGCATTCCCAAAGAAGTGGCAGACTTAGCTCACTCTAGTGGAATAGCCATTTTAAGGCAAAAAGGCGAAACAGTGGAGATAGACGATGAAGTGTTGACGGCTTATTAATTTTTTACTTTTCTTTAACTACAAATGTACGACCAAGCCATAGAGTTTTTGAATAAAGATGCAGTTTTGGCTAGGTTTATACAAACCGTAGACCCAAAGAAAAATCTTATGGTGACTCCAAGCAGCGGTGCTGCCGATGTGTATTTCACTTTGCTGGAATCCATTGTGTCTCAACAACTTTCGGTAAAAGCCTCTGACACTATCTTTCAACGATTTATTTCTTTATATCCTGCAAATTATCCCTCGGCAGAGCTATTATTTGGCACCGAAACCGAAAAGCTGCGCTCAGTTGGGCTGTCGTTTCAGAAAGCTGCCTATTTGAAAAATGTGGCTGCATTTGCACTAAACAATGACTTGAGCTACGAAACCCTAAATCAATTTAGTGATGAAGAAATCATCTCGCTTTTGACCCAAATCAAAGGCGTAGGCCGCTGGACAGTGGAGATGCTGCTTATGTTCACCATGAATAGACCCGATGTGTTTCCTTACGATGACTTGGTTATCAGAAATAACATCATTAAGCTGTATCAAATAGAAGGAAAAGGGGCGGAATTGAAAAAGAAAATTTTTTCAGTAGCAGAAAATTGGCGACCGTATCGCACATTGGCTTGCAAATATATATGGAAATGGAAAGATACATTTTTAGCAGAATAGATGAAGCAAATAAACAAATCCTCATTACTTTATTTGCTTATGGTGCTTGTGTTTCCAGTAGTCGGAAGCACTTGTATTGGGTATATTTTTCTTCATTACAATGTACTTGACTGGTCAAATGTTGAAATTCATGTCAAAATAATTATTTACGGATTTTTGGCCTGTACAATGGCACTTGGGCTCACTCCCACCACGCTTGTAGCCTATTTAGGTGGCTATGTATTAGGCTTTGAATCAGTATTTTACATCTCTATTTCCTACTTTCTTGCTCAATATTTGGGTTATAAGGCATCGCAGTTTACAGATAGTGAACAAATGCTAAACAGCCTGTTAAAAAGCTTTAAGAAAGAGGATTGGGGCGAGAAAATAAATGCCTCAAAAAACGACATCATCTCGATTGCTATGTGCAGGCTTTCTCCTGCCTTGCCTTTTGGGGTGATGAATTATGTGTTGGGGATGATCAATGTGCCACTTCAAACCTATCTGTGGGGTGGATTTTTAGGTATGTTGCCCAGGACACTATTTTTCACTTGGGTAGGTGTGCGTACCGTAGCGTTTGTGAGGCATCCTCAATTGATGTGGCATGAGTATATTTTGGGAGCTGTTCTTGCTTTTTTAACCATTTTCTATCTGGGTAGAAAAATTTTGGCAAAAAAATAGGCTGCCCATATTTTAGACAACCTATTTTTTCTTTTTGGTGAAATTTTAATGGAATATTCTGCCAAACTGACCAAAAAATATGTTGAATGGTTTACAAAAACCCGGGTCTGGTCTTTGTTGAATCAACATACCCGGCATGAGTTTACGACCCGATGGTTGATAGAATCTGGTTAGTTTTGAAACATCTGTGGGCTCGCCTGTAGCCACATACCTGTTATCGAAAATATAAGAACCTTTCACTCTGATAGAACCTACTTTTTTGTATTTTGTCTTGCCGTCTTCTGTCAACACTTTTTCAAATACAAAATAGCGGTCTTGGCCTTTTAAACCTTCTTTCAAACCGATTTTTGCTACAGGTGGGCTCACAGCATAAAGGGGCGTTTTTGTACGGAAAGTTTCGTATTGTTTTTCAAGCTTCAAAAGGGCTTTTTCTGTGGCTTCTTTGGTTGCCATTGCTATCAACTCCTCGTTTGATTTGCCGCTGAAAATGCTTGATTGTACATCGGCATAGGCCGTACCCGAACCTACATACTTTAATTTAAAAAGATTGCTTTGTTCAAAGGCAGATTTACGAGCTGCATCAGGAGCAGATGGGTCGTTCCATAGGTCGTTGTAAAACACGGCTGCTGTAGAATCGTCCCACACCAATTGGCTCAAATACACTGTAGTTTTTACTACATAACCTTTTCCTGCCACCTGTGCACCTACAGCAGCAGCAGTGCCTATATTTTGATAAGTTTTGTCTCCAGTGATGGCAGTAGCCAAGCCTCCTGCCAATAGCAGACCTGCTGAAACATTGTCAGCCATTTCTTCTTTGTTAATGTATTTGAAATCGCAAACTACCACAAAAGTGTTTTTTATCAATTCTTCACCCGCATCGCCTATCACTGCCATGCCGCGCTTCGATGCTTTGGCCTTTTTTACATCAAGGTCAGAGGCGTTGTAAAACCCTCTTTCTGCTATCAAGTCCATACCAAAGGTGCCTGTTTTTGGGTCTCTTTTAAACCACTTGGCTACCATGTCTTTTGCTACGCCCTTTGAGTTCAAATACGCTATGATAGCAGAGTCTGGTCTAGGCAAAGTGGATGATACAGGTATAAGTTTATCTTTCAGATTATGGTCATTAAATTTTTCGGGAGTTCCTTGAGCCATAAACGACCTTTTGATCGTATCTGCCAAGGGCTTGCTATTGTCCTCAATCATCAGCAAGTACAATGATGAGCGTCTGTATTGAGGTTCGGGGGCGTTACTGTTTTTTGCAGCTTCGGTTTGGGCATAAACACCCAACCCAATAGAAATCAGCACAGTTGCTATGAGTATTTTTTTCATATTTGTTTTTTTGATTTAGGTTAACGAAAGGGGCAAATTAAATACTTTTTTATTTTAATTGTATGAAAAAGCCTCTATTTTTTATTGATTCTTACAATAATTCAAAAAGACACACTAATCGCTCCCAATAGACGTTAGAGACTGTTTTGTTAACGATTTCTTAATATTTCTACTAAAATTAAAAATTGTTGTTGTTATTTTAGATGTATTATTATATTTGCCTCAGCCCACTTTTGTGGGTTTTATAGCCATAGTATTACACAATTTATGTTAACCTAAAGCATTATGAAAAAAATCATCATCAGTTTAATGTTAGCCATGCCTATATTGGCATTTTCTCAAAGCAAAAAAGCCAAAATCCTAGCCGGATACACTATCGATAACTATGAAGTAGCTTGTATGGGTGTAGGTACCGATGGCTCAAAACTGCTTAAAATATGGGGTTATGGCAAAAAGCCTGACCAAGCCAAACTTCAGGCCAAATTGAATGCCGTTCATGCTGTGATTTTCAAAGGCGTCACTGCTGCTACTGGCGGTTGCCAAGGCATCAAGCCCATTGCATCCAGCTTTTCTGTTGAAGAAGAAAATCAAGAGTATTTCAATAATTTTTTCTCACCCGGTGGATCGTATTTAAACTACATAGCCGTGTCGGGCGAGGGTGGTGATGAAATGGATGTAGTAAAAGTTGATAACAAGACCTACAAAGTGGGTATTATCGTGTCTGTAATGTACGATGCCGTACGCAATGAGCTTGAAAAAGCTGGTATTGTAAAAGGCTTAAATTCAGGATTTTAAAAGTATAATTATATGAAGAAGCTTTCATTTTTAATTTTAGGCTTATTAATTGTCTCTGTTTCTTTTGGTCAAGTGAATCGTAAATTGAGAAAAGGAAACGAAAGGAGGGTGAACCGCATTGGTACATTTGAAATGACCACCCAGTGCATGGGTGTAAAGATGGGTTCTAAAT
>ERZ1066116.266-NODE-266-length-15884-cov-12.552530_pt1 | contig 15884 bp, 6 predicted proteins | sample MGYA00382763_ERZ1066116 | MGnify/ENA primary metagenome ERZ1066116 (study PRJEB33369, sample SAMEA5778346) | biofilm metagenome | biome: Industrial cooling water; feature: Water cooling tower basin; material: Biofilm | place: United Arab Emirates | collected...
GTCAAGTAATTGATTATCAGTTATTTATCTCTAAATCGTGTCAAAGTCGGGAAAAAATCATTTTGATGAGAGACAGAAAATATGCCAAAGCTGCTGTGCCGGCACAAGGGCTTTATCTTAGCAATATTGTTTACCCCGCAGGGCTATTAAAACCACTATGCTGATGCTTTTTCCAACTTTTTTAACCTAGCCTCCGTTCTGAACAGATAAATAAAAATTCCGGTCAATATCACTGCCACAACAGCTACTACAACATATATCTTACCTTCTGCTCTAAAATTATCTGCCATTTCTACTTCATTTTGTGCTCTACCAACAAAAGCCAACAATAGAGCCAAGAAGAATACATATATTTTTTTCATAATCATTTTTATAAAAATAGGCTAAAACGAATTGAACAGGCAAAGCCTGAGACGTTGTTTATTTGACGTGGCAAAAATACTATGTTTATTGAGCCTCTTCAAAGGTAATTTTGAAAAATGTGTAATAGAAATCTAGGGCAAGAGTAAGCTTGTTATGCTGAATTTATAAAAATCAAGCTTCTTCAACAGAATATTGAATTTTACGCTCTTTAAGCTTTGCCAAGTGCACTTCAAAGATTGTCTCACCTTTCTGACTACTTATTAAGTATACATCTCCACTTAGCTTTTTTGCGGCAATTTTTGATATATAAAGTCCTAAACCCGAGCCACTTGAATACTCATTGCCACGGTAGAACATATCAAACACCTTTTCTTTAATGGCTGATTCTATGCCTTGTCCGTTGTCCACAACCCTAGCTTTAAAGCTACCGTCTTCCTCTATAAAAATGGACACATTGCAGCTTGGTTTTACGGTGAGGTCGTTGGACCTAAACCTCACAGCGTTATCTACCATGCTGTGAATAATCAGCTGTAAAAGATTATAATCGTAGTAAACGGTTACATTATCGTCCATTTCGAAAGTAATGGAGACTTTGTTTCTATTCGGATTGTCGATTAGCATGGCCAACACTCCATCTCTTAATTTGCCGAGTGTAAAGTGCGAAGGTTTGATGTGGTTGTTTTTAATCTCGTTCACACTCAATATTCTGTTGAGGGTAAACTGTGTGTTTTTCGAAAACTTATCCAATACCAATAAATATTCTTGGCATTTTTTAAAGTCTTTCTCCATCAATGCCAAGTTACAAAGCCCCATGATGGTGGTGATAGGACCTCTGATATCGTGAGCGGCACGGTAAATAAATGTATCGAGCTCATAGTTGAGATTGAGCAAATCTCTATAAGCTTTCTGCAACTTTTTGGTGCGCTCCCTCACTTTTTCTTCCAACTCTTCGTTGATAGCCGCAATTTCTTCTTTTTGAGCAATGAGTTCTTCTGTACGCTCTTTCACCCTTTGCTCAAGTTCTCTGTTTTTTTCCTCTATTAACGATTGCCGTTCATGCTCCGACTCTATTTCGTTTTTAACCAATTCCTGCTCAATCACTTTTATCCGATTAGCAAGACCTAAAGAGAAGATGGCCAAATCAAAAATAGCGCCTATTTGGGGTGTGTATTCAAACATTTGGTTTGAACCTGTGTGGGGAATCACCCTCATCAAATAGAGTATGTATATCATCCCTGAAATAAAAAATATGGTATTCCCTATCAAAAAGTAACGGGCAGGAAAATAGTTACGAGCCAAACTCATCACTGCCACAGCCATCATAAAACATAAAGTGATGATAGCCAACACCAAAATGATAATTCTTGCCAACCACCATTCGTTTATAAACATGGGCAAATAGCTCATCAAATTGGCCCACATCAGATATTTGGCATACCTGTCGGCACGCATCACCAAATAAGAACTTTGCATATATATACGCCCAAATTGAATGTATACAATGAGCATAAGAGGCACTACCAATAGCCTCAAAACGTGGAAATTATTAACTGTTTCGGGAAAAAAAGCTTCTCTGATAAGCCCATCGGAAACAAAGTTGAAAAACAAAAAGAGGACGGCAAACACCACATAAAAAGCATACCCCCTACTGTTGAGCGAAATTGCCAACATAAGGTTATAAAAAATCATTAATAATATGCCCCCGTAAAAAAACACATTGATAAACTTCATAAGATTGCGAGTAGCATCAAATGCTTCGGGGTGGTAGGCTCTGATTTGTTCTGTGCTGTACTTGAGCAATTGGCGAGCAAAAGCAGATTTATTTTCTACTTTTACTACTATCTTTAATGGCTTATTCACCGGCAGAAACGTCCGGACAAATTCCCCTCTGCCTGTTTTCACGGCTTTCTCCGTAAGTGTATATTTAGAGCCGCAAAAAAAACTGTCTACTATTTCATTTCCGTCAAAAAGATATAAAGTAATTTTTTCGTTGCTATCACCAAAGCCAAACAGGTATTTTTTGGAAGAAGAGCTGTTAATGATGTGAAATTTGAAAAATACCTGTTCGATATTGTTTGATGAATAAAACGTAGAAACAGGCTTTGTACACAAAAAATCGCTGTGCACTGTTATATATTGGGTGAGAGAATATACCTTTTTGGTATCTGTCAACAACAATGTGTCGCCTAGAGCCAATGACTCAAAGGAAAAAATGAAAAATGAAAAGATGTACAGTAAAAATTTGTTCATCAAAATAGTTTTGAATTTCAATTGGTAAATATGAGTGTTACTTCTAGAATTTAATAACCCTTCTTTAGATTATTCATACATTTCAAAAATATTAGAATATTTAAAATAATTCTAAGATTATTACCATAATACTAACACAAGTAAGGGCAAACTGCTACTTGAAGACTGCCATTAAGCCTCTAATAAATAGAAAAACAGCTAAAAAACTACTTAAATCCGATGAATTAGATACTTGAAAATAAAAAATACAGTATAAGTGACTGATTTTTAGACTAATGTATAAAAACTTATTTACTAATCAAAGTTTTAATAAATAATTATTCTTGGCTAGTTTCAATTTTTTATTTAAATAATTATATAATATACAAAATAACCTTACGTAAATTGAAAATATATTGACGGTTATATTTGCTTAAAGAATTGAATATAAACGTTGAATCTTAACATTATCGGGAAATATCGGACCAAAATTCTGTATGCTTATTTTATTTGAACAAGATATTTGTAAAGAAATACCTTGATGCCACACACCCTCACCCCTATCTTGGTAGGATAATCTTCTTCTTTTGGAATCACCAAAAAGTTTTGTGTAGTTCCTAAGTCTTCTATGCTGTTAATATGTCCTTTGGTGATGGCCGGTGCCACAGAGTATTTTATCTCCACTGTAGCTATGGGGGTCAAACCTCTTGTAATTACGATGTCGACTTCTGCTCCCGCATGGGTACGATAGAAATACAAACTCAAGTGGCTAGGCAAGCAGGCTTTTATTTGCGCGAGTACAAAAGCCTCCCAAGAGTGGCCCATTTGGGGCGTACCCGTGAGTTGGTCAAAGTCTTCCATGCGCATGAGCCTGTGAAGCACACCTGTGTCGCTCACATATATTTTCGGGGTTTTCACCAGCCGCTTGGTAGAATTGTGAAAAAATGGTTGTAAACGGGTAACCATGTACATGCCTTCCATATAATCAATATAATTTGCCACGGTGTTATTAGAAATATCGAGCGAGTTGCTCAAGGATTGGTAATTCACCAAATCTCCGGTTTGCCAAGCCAACATTTCCCACAATTTCTTGATTTTGAGCGGTGTGGCTGTGATGCCTAACAGCGGAAAATCTTTTTCGATGTACGATTGGATGAAATTGTCGAGCCAAAGTTTGGCAGCTTGGTGGCTTTTGGCCAACAAAGCTCGTGGAAATCCACCTCTGAAATGCAGTGTGTTTAAGTCATAGTCAGGAATTTCCTTTAAATAGAAGGGATACATCTCTATGTATGCAATTCTTCCTGCCAAGCTTTCTGCCGAACGAATGAGAGAAGGACTCACTGAACCCAATAAAATAAATCTGAGCCGCTCTCTGTTTTCGTCTACCAACGCACGTATAATGGGAAACACATCGGGGCGCACTTGCACCTCGTCAAGTATGATTACTTTTTCGCTATGCTCTGTAAAAAACAATTCTGCATCGCCCAACTTGGCGTTGTCCGAGGGCTTTTCTAAATCGAGATAAACACACTCATTTTCTTTGTGCATCAAAAAATCTTTTGCTAAAGTGGTTTTGCCCACTTGCCTAGCACCCGTGAGGCACAAAACCGGAAAATCTTCTGCATATTCTTTCAATTTCTCAAACGAATGCCTGATAATCATCTGAAACAAGGTTAATTATGTATTAAATGGGCAATATTGATATTTTAAGGAATATATATATCAAAACAAAGTTACTGTTAAATAGTGAATATAAAAAATATTTTACCTAGATATTTTGAATTTACTTTTCATATTTTCAAGGTAAAAAATCTTTTAAATAACAAACAAACGGAGTAAACTTATATGAGATTTTACCTAGATATTTTGAATTTACTTTTCATATTTTCAAGGTAAAAAAACTTTTAAGTATATTCATTATTTAATACTCTCTGTTGATAAACTCTCCACCTTTGGGGATAACTTTTAAAACCGCTGCCATTACTTTACTCTTTGTATTTTTAAGAAAGTGACACATGCAACTCGCACGATTAGAGGCAAAAGGGTTTAAAAGTTTTGGAGAGAAAATCACCATACACTTTGAAAATGGGATTACGGGAATCGTAGGCCCCAACGGGTGTGGCAAATCCAATGTGGTAGATGCTATCCGATGGGTATTGGGCGAGCAAAAAACCCGAAACCTGCGCTCGGAGAAGATGGAGGATGTGATTTTCAACGGTACGAAAGACCGCAAGCCACACCAAATGGCCGAGGTATCCATCACTTTTGACAATACAAGAAACCTTCTTCCTACAGAATATTCGCAGGTGACCGTCACACGCAGGTATTACAGAGCCGGAGACAGCGAATATGAGCTTAATGGCGTGCAATGCCGCTTGAAGGACATTACCAATCTGTTTTTAGACACAGGAATAGGCTCCGATAGCTACGCTATTATAGAACTAAAAATGGTGGAAGATCTGCTAAACGACCGTGAAGGCTCTCGTAGAGAACTTTTTGAAGAGGCTGCAGGCGTTTCTAAATTTAAAATACGCAAAAAGCAAACGTTGCGAAAGCTCGAAGAAACAGAGAAAGATTTAGCGCGTGTAGAAGATTTGCTTTTTGAGATAGACAAAAACCTAAAAAGCCTGGAAAAGCAAGCCAAGCAAGCCGAACGCTACTATGAACTGAAAGAAGAATATAAGAAATTCAGCATACAGTTGGCGCATGTGAGCATGGCAAACCAAGCTTTTGAAATGGCTTCGCTCCAAGACCAATATACCAAAGAAAACGATAGGAAAGTAACACTTACGGCACAAATCACCAATGCTGATGCCGAAATAGAAAAAATAAAAGCAGGGATAGTGGGTTTTGAAGCTAAACTGAAAGAAGCCCAAACGGTGCTGAACAATCACATGGGCAAAATAAGGAACTATGAAAGCGAGAAAAAGATAAAAAATGAGCGACTGAAATACCTTACCGATACCCAAGATAGACTGATTCGCCAACTGCAAGCCGACAAAGAGCAAAAAGACAAAGCGGAAATCATTACCAAATCCATTGGTCAAGAAATAAACGGAATAGAAAAACAAGTAAACGAGCAGGAACTAAGGGTAGAAAAACTAAAAAGCGAAAGCACTGCGCAAAAAGAAAAAGCTACATTGCTACAAAGCAGGCTCAACGAACTCAATGCCCAGATAAAATCAAGGCAAGAGCTGGTGTTCAATCTCAACAAATCGCTTGAGATAAACAGCTTTCAAATATCATCTTTGAAGCAAGAATTAGAAAAAACCGCTACCGATAGCCAATCACAAAGCAGCGAATTGGCTTCTTTTGAAGGAAAACTCAATGAATTGACTTCATTATTGAACAAAAAAGAAGCAGAGCTGAGCCAACTGGTAAACACCGAAAATGCAAATAATGAAAAGATAACATCTCTCGAAAAACAAATTCAGGAGTTGAAAGATGCCATTTCGGAAACAGGTCGCAAAGTGGATGCCAAGCAAAATGAATATAATCTCACCAAATCGTTGGTAGATAATTTGGAAGGCTTCCCCGAGGCTGTGCGCTTTTTGAAGAAAAACGCCAATTGGGTAAAAGATGTTCCGCTCCTTTCCGACATCATTACTTGCGATGAAAAATACCGCATTTCGATAGAAAATTTTTTGGAGCCGTTTATGAACTACTATGTGGTGCAAACGGAAAACGATGCTGTGATGGCTGTGGATTTGCTCAGCAATGCCACCATGGGTAAGGCCAATTTTTTTGTGCTAAAATCTTTTGAAAGCTATAAATCTACCCCTGTACAAACAAAAGGGAATATGATTCCTGCGGTGGATGTGGTAGAATATGACAGTAAATATGCCCAACTGGTGAGTAATTTGCTTGATAATGTGTATATCATTACCGATAACAAAGAATCGGAAACACAGCCCGAAAATGCTACACTCATCACCATCAACGGGAAAATTATCAAAAGAAGGTATAGTATTTCAGGCGGCTCGGTAGGTCTGTTTGAAGGGAAAAGGATAGGCCGGGCCAAAAATCTTGAAATACTCGAAAAAGACATAAAACTACTCACTTCAAAGCTGAATGAATATAAACAAAAGCTCGAAAAAAGTCAAAGTGAGCTCGAAAGTCTGAAATTAAAATCGCAGAAGACCTTGATTGAAGAACTGCAAAAAGAATTTAACACCATCAAGCAAGACCACATAGCCTATGCTACTAGAAAAGAGCAGCTAAGCAGCATTTTAGAAAAAAATTCGGGCCGAACAGAAGAGATAACCGAACGCATAGCCGCATTATCAGAAGAAATAAAAAACGCACAGCCTCAAGCGGCCAAAGCAGCCGAAGAATTGAAAGCTTTTGAAGAAAACATCACCGATTTACAAGCCGAAGCCGAAGAAGAATCGACACTAGCTGCCCAAAAACTGGCGGTGTTCAACGAGGAAAACATGAAGCTTTTCCAAATGAAAAGCAAATTTAATTCGCTGCAACAAGACCTTGACTACAAAGAAGAAAACCAAGCGGCTACAATAAAGCGCATAGCCCAAGCCACCGAAGAACTTGGCAAAGCCGAAGCCGACATTAAAATAATTCTTGAAAAAAGTGAGGTAAATGACGAGGAATTGACCCAACTCTACTCGGTAAAAGAGACCTTGGAAACCAACCTCAACGAAACAGAAAAAGAGTATTATGCCGTGCGTGGAGAGGTGGACAAAACCGACAAAATGGCCAAAGAACTGCAACGCCAACGCGAAATTGCCGACACGCTCATTCTTGAAATCACCAATAAATTGAATGAAGGCAAGCTGCGATTGGCTTCTATTAAAGAACGGTTATCGCTTGAGTTTAATATAGACTCTGATGCGCTCCTCTCGGAAGCTCCGCCCGAAATAAGCATGAATGAGCAAGATTTACGCACAAAAATAGACCAACTGAAGGCTTCAATCGAGCGTTTGGGGCAGGTGAACCCTATGGCGATGGAGGCTTATCAAGAAATTAAAGAACGCCACGACCTCATCACCGTGCAGAAAAACGATATTTTAAATGCTAAAAATTCGCTTGCTGAGACGATAGCCGAAATAGATGCCACAGCAAGAGAAAATTTCTTGACTACATTCAACGAAATCAAGACAAATTTCATCAAGGTGTTCCGCTCGCTCTTTACAGAAGACGATAACTGCGATTTGCAACTCATAGACCCAAACGACCCTTTGGAATCGGACATAGACATAATAGCCCGCCCCAAAGGGAAGCGTCCGCAAAGTATCAATCAGCTTTCGGGTGGGGAAAAAACACTCACAGCCATTTCGCTATTGTTTGCCATATATCTGATAAAACCTGCTCCTTTTTGTATTTTTGATGAGGTAGATGCTCCGCTGGACGATGCCAACATAGATAAGTTCAACAACATCATTAAAAAATTCTCTACCGATTCACAGTTCATCATCGTCACCCACAACAAACGCACCATGGCGAGTACAGATGTGATTTATGGTGTCACCATGATAGAAACAGGCATTTCTAGAGTAGTTCCTGTAGATTTGAGGAGTTTGGCGTAGAAATTAGGTCAGTTGATTTTTCCTTTCTCCAAATAATCTTATTCTTCTTGCTTTATTTACCAAACTATATGTGTACAATATACCAGTGAACTTTTTGGATAGGTATGTGTTTTGGTTTTAAAAATTTACTGCCATGAAAATTTTATTTTCACTGTTCATCTTTATGCTTTCAAAAGAGGCATTTTCTGCTACTATCACCGGAATGGTCACTGAATATGCTAATAAAAAAATCACATTTACAAAAATAGACTACGATACTCGAAAAGATACTGTTGTGCACGAGTCTATCATAAAATCAAATGGGGCTTTTTATGCCACATTTACATTTCAAGAATCGATTATTGTAAGCATTGCTGTGGCAGAAAAGCAAGTGCTTCACGCAACAGTTCACCCTCAAGACAACATTTCCTTGATAATAGGTAAAGAAAGCATACAGGTAAAAGGTTCTTCCGAAACAGAGCTATTGATTGAATACGAAAAATATAGAAAAGGTCTTTTTGATAAATTTTTGAAGCCGGTTTATGACTCTTCTGCCAGCGCAGAAAAAGTAGGGAATAAAGAAAAACTGGAGTTTTGGAACAAGCAACAAACCTATGCTTCGGACAAATACAAGCAGGAGTTGAGTGCATGGGCCATGAAACCTAGTTTCTTAAATTCTTTTGGGGCTATCCATGCCAGCTTAAGATGGCATCCGGATAACGATGGGTTGCTCATGGATAGTATGTTGGCTTATTATAAAAGAACATATCCCAAAAACACTTATACTACCCAGCTGGAAAACAAGGTTTTGAGAACCAAACGAACAGCTTTAGGAGCTATGGCTCCCGATTTTTCGAGCTTGAACCAGTATGGAATGTCGTCTAAGCTTTCAGACACCAAGGCAAAGTATATACTGCTTGACTTTTGGGCTTCATGGTGTCCTCCTTGTCGACAAGAAAGCCCTACACTGGTACGATTATTTAATAAATACAAAAATAAGGGCTTTGTTATCGTGAGCGTGTCGGTAGATGATAACAAAGAAAATTGGATAAGAGCCATTGAAAAAGATGGCTTCATATGGCCGCAAGTTTCAGATTTAAAGGGCTGGCAATCGCCCTCAGCAACACTTTACAATGTATCGGCTATACCTACAAGTTTTTTGCTGGATGAAAATAGAAGAATCATTGCTAAAAACCTGAGAGGCGTTGATTTAGAAAAAAAACTGGAAGAATTACTGCCATAAAAGCAACAGATTGTCTAGATTAAAGTATTCTCCTTATTTTTGGGGTTAAAAGTAAGAACCAATGCCCCTCTCCCAAAAAAAATACTTCATTACCCATAGCGGAAAATCATTAATTGATATCTTTTTCATATGTTGGAGAGCTGTATTTTTATATGCAACACGAATTTCCCTACTTTTTATAAGTTTTATTGGATATTCTCAGCATAACCGATTAGAATTACCCCCACCAAAGTATTATATCTTTAAGCTATCAAAAGAACAAATAAAAAAATATTACGATAAGAAATTAGATTCTATATCATATGTAAGCGATTTTCACACATTAGTAGATAGCGGCTCAACATACGACTTATTTAAAAAGCCACTAAAGTATGGCTATTATATCTTTGCTACTCTAAACAATACCGATTTAGCATGTCATATTGAAATAGTTCAGAAATACAAGATTTCGCTATTAAACAATAGTAGCGATTTAAGAATATTGGTTTCTGATAGCTTGGGCCGCCCTGTACCAAACTTAAAAGTAAAAGCCAATAATCGAAAGCTGCGTTTTGATGAAAAGTCGCAAACATATTTTATAAAAAAACATTTTTCTGCCCCCAAAATATCGATTGAAGACACAGAAGATTACTATTTTGAAGTAAAAGCTACAAATGCAGAATTTTTTTCGCCTGCAAAAAAAATATACAATTCAATATTTTTAAAGTCGCCTTTACGCTTTGTTTATAAGCCCATTCGCTACTTGGTGTGTTTGCCTTATGGGGTAGTAAAGTTGATTGTAAAAGGTAAACATACAAGGGAGATATATCAAACCAATTATTTTTTTAACAAGCTATCTCGTTTTCACCTATATAAAAAACAGAGCATTTCAATATTTAACGGCTTTATATTATCGAATAAGCCTGTTTACAAACCCAACGATACTTTGAAAATCAGTGCTTTGATATTTTGTAAAAAAAATAGGCACTACGATAAAAATGATGTGCTATTTACATTATCACAGTATAATAATCGAAAAGTTTATACTTTCAAGGGGATAAATATGGACAAAGGAATTTATGAGTCTCATGTGGTTTTGCATGATTCTCTTAATTTAAAACTCGATGAACCCATCGATATTGTTTGTTCTAACAATGAAAATAGTATTAGTGGATATAAAGTAAAATATAGCCATTATCAACTAAAAGGGCTCAAACTCGATGTGAAAGCCCCTGAAAGACCCGGTGTAAAAGAAAAGGATAAAAATTTATTCATCCGATTAACAGATATCAATGGGTTAAATGTGCTTGACGGTAAAGTAAAGATATTGGTTAAGTTTGATAGGCTTTATAAGATGTATGATAAGCAAATTACTTTAGCAAATGATACTTTATTGTATATTGAAAAACCCTTAGAGTCTGTGGGTGATACTAAATTTACCATAAAAGATTCTTTGTTCCCCAAAGCTGATGTAGAATATTCGGTACACATAGAAGCATTCAATGCAGAATATGAGAAACAAGAGTATCATAAGACTTTTACCTACCATCATATAAAAAATTCGATTACCGTAGAAGACCCAAATGATTCTCTATTTGTAAACTATTGGAGAAAGGGCTTAAGCGTTTCTAAAAAGTTTACGGTAACATATTTTGATGATTTTGATAGAAAGCGGGAGATTGCTACGCTTATAGCACCCTGTAAAATTGCTAAACACCATACATTCAAAAAACTACTTATCAAAGCAGACTCGGCTGATGATGTCACAAAACTTACTTCTATCAGTAACCTAGCACCTGAATTTAGGGTAGCCTATTTCAAAGGAAAACCTTTTGTACTTTACTCCTTAAAAAAAGCTACAACAAAGTTTAGTTATGTCATCACAAAAGATAATAATATCATTCACAGAGGCTATACCGATTCTATATATTATCAACTTCCTTTTAGAAAACGTGGATATAATCTCCAATATGCCTATACTACTTCTACTGAGCAAGTTTCAAGCAGCTTATTAATATTAAAACCTTCAGAAAAAAAATTAAACATTAATGTAGTGCATCCTGAGAGTGCTTTCCCAGGTCAAGAAGTAGAATTTAAAATCAAAGCATTGAACGAAAAAGGAAAACCCATCCCCGATTTGAATCTTTTAAGCCTGGGGATAGATTCAAAATTTGAGACTACGGGCTATAAAATTCAGCTTCCAAGTGCAGAAAACCATTTTATTCCTGTTTATGTCAAACGATCTCGCCAAAATTATAATAGTCGTTTTCATGAGACAAATGTAAAAAAAAGTATTGATTTTAATTTTGGAAGGCATTTTGCTTTTTTTGATTCGTTGTCAAACTTAAAGAAATTTGAGATTTATAAATTGCAATTTTCCGATTCAGCAATGAGCCAGTACAGAATAAAGATTGACAGTGACAAAATAGAATTCGCTCCCTACGTGTTTTTTGAAGGCAAGCCTGAACCTGTTCAGTCGGTGCATATCAATAGCGACCCGGTATTTTATAGTTTTTGCGAAAACCAACCATACTCTATATTAGTAGATAAAAATGAGATTTTTGGATTAAGCATTCGCACGAACAACCACTACTTATATATATCAAAGATATTGCTGGCTAAAGGTTATAAAACAATACTTTCATTTAACCTAAGTAAACACCAAGCAAAACATTCAAATTTACTCATAACTAAAACCATCCCCTATTTTAGTATAAAAGAGTTATATGATATTAATAACTCAATAATAAGATTTAGATACCTCAAAGATTTATATAAAATAGTATACCTCAAAAAAAATGATGTATACTATCCTCTACCCTCAATCAGACATACAGGTAACATAAATAATTGGGAATATTACACAAATGATTTTATAATGGGTCCATTTAAAATAAAGGATAAAATTTCTTTTCATACAAAGTTAATTGAAAGAAATATTCCATTGGAAGTAGTTCCAAAGTGTATTCAGCAGATAGAATTTGAAGGGTTAAAAAAAATACTTCTACACCCAATAAACCCTCGGTTTGATTTTAAAAATAAATTTAATGAACAAAATATTAATGAGATTAATATTGACTTCGATTCATTAAATAAATTAATTGTAGGTAGGCCAAACCCAACCAACAATTTACTTGACAGCTACGAAAACATTCTAGTAAAAGAAATAAAATGGGATGGAAACAAATTAATCCTTTTATACCCCAAAACTAACGAATCTAGTAAGTTTATTGTTATGTTTCTTGAAAATCAAAGAGCATTATACAAAATATCAAATTACAATACATACGAAGAAATAAAAATAAATAAAGGTAGTTATAGGCTAAAAATTTTCATCAATCAACAAAAGGCAATTGTAAGTAAAGAACTAATAGAAATTAACACAAAAAATAGAATTAATTATATCAATATCGACAGATACAAATTTGATACTATCCCTATTCAAAATGCTTTATCAAATAATTCATACATAATAAATTTAATTTCAGAGAAAAATAGTGCCCATGATAATAAGGCGAGATTTGATAATGAATTAAAAGAAAACGTAATAAAAGGAAAAATTATAAGTGCAGAAAACAGTGATGGAATTTCAATTGGCGATCCTTTGGTAGGAGTGACAATAGCAATAAAGGGTACTAATAAGGGAACTGTTACTGACATAGATGGAGAATTTGTGCTTGAAGGAATAAATAAAGGTGATAAAATAATTGTTAGCTATATTGGATTTGCAACAGAAGAGATAAAGTATGATGGCTATAAAAATTACTTCGATATAGAGCTAGAAGTAGATAGTAGAGAATTGGATGAGGTTGTAGCTGTAGGATATGGAACTCAAACTAGAAAAAATTTTGCATTATCAGTTTCTTTGGATGACAAGCAATTGCAAACGACTATATATTCTGACCCTTCTCAAGCACTTCAGGGCCGTACTCCCGGAGTTAGCGCCTACAACCCTTATGACGTAAATATCAGAGGTGTGGGTTCTATAAATGGCGCTCAGCCTTTGTATGTGGTAAATGGAAAGCCACTTTCTCCTGAAGAGGTATCAAAAATCAATCCTGATGAAATTGAGAAAATGGAAGTGTTAACTCCAAAAGATAATATCTATGGAAAAGCGGGCGAAAACGGTATAATGCTTATTACATTAAAGAAAAATTCAATGTATTTGGCACAAAATCCATCTCAAAATGGAGTTAAAAACAAAGAATTGGGCTTTACAAATGAACAATTAGCTGAATCGTTTAAGCACTCCGGCATCAGAAAAAACTTTAGGGACTACGCTTTTTGGAAACCATCGCTCTTTACGGATAAGGATGGAGCTGCCACTTTCAAAGTGAAATTGCCCGATGATATCACCAAGTGGCAAATACACACCATTGCCTATAAAAATCCGCAATTGGCAGAAATAGTGAATACCCAAATTCTTTCTGCAAAACCACTGGCGGCAGTGTTGCCTTTGCCTCAATACCTCACCCAGGGTGACACCGCAATGCTTGTGGGCAAAGCACAAAATTATTTTCCTCAAGAAATAGATGTGACAACCAAATTTAGCATAAACGACAGCTTAAGAACTAAAAAATCGTTTACACTTTCTTCGTCTCATATAGACACTTTATTAATCTCATCCAGTAAAAAAGATTCGTTGAAAATTAAATATGAATTGATAACCAAAGACAATTTCAGTGACGGAGAAGAGCGAACACTTGAAGTTTTTCCAAAAGGGTATGAACAATACAAAAATCAATTTCATAAACTCAAAAGCGATACTTCTTTTACTATTAAAGCCATAAAAGGTAAAAAAATAGCTTTCAAAGTTCTAAGTTCTAAAATCGGGCTAATTGAACACCAAATTCAAGACATTTCCAGCTACAGATATTTGTGCAACGAGCAGTTGGCTTCAAAACTCAAGGCACTACTTGTTCAAAAAAAATTGTGCGACTACAAGAAAACGAAGTTTAAAGGAGATGATAATGTAAAATGGATTATAAACAAACTTTTACAAAATAGAACGGAACAAAACCTTTGGTCTTGGTGGTCAAAAACAGGCAATTACAGCATTTGGATAAGCAAACATGTGACAGAAGCTTTGTTAAATGCCAAGAGTGCCGGATATAGCGTAGCTATGCAAACTGATTATTTGAAAGCAAATGCAGAAAGATTATTGTGGTATTCATACAAGAATATAGAAGCAAGAATAGAATTATTGGATTTATTGTCGTCCCTTGATGTTGAACTCGACTATAAGCTAGAAATAAAAAGCATCGATTCCGTAAGTAGAAAGCCACTTAACATCGAACTTTCTCTATTGCGACTGAAACAAAAGCTCAATCTTCCTTACACTCTCGACACAATATACAAATACTCAAAAGTGTCTTATTTAGGCAATCTATATTGGGAACAAAAAAATTCAGTCTACGAGTATTTTAGCCATTCTCTTATCAATACAATTCTTGTCTATGAAATAGTAAAGAACCACAAAGGCCTTCTTGCTGATAATCTAAAAGCGGAACTAATTGAAGACTATATAGTAGAATATTTCCAAAATAACACTATAAATACTTATGAGTCGTCTTTGATAATAGAGCGAATGCTGCCTTATTGGATTTCATCACCCATAGACACCAAGTCGAGTTTATATATAGAAAATATCACACCTGATACTTTGAAAAGCTTCCCCTATGAAAAAAATGTTTATCAGGCCAAAGATGAATATCGAATTACTAAAACAGGCAAAATGCCATTATACTTATTCATTTCGCAGAAATATTGGGAAACAGTTCCAAGTAAAAAAGCAGACGGCTTTTCATTGAAAACACGCTACAATTATTCCACAGATTCTGTAAAAGTATTTCAGCAAGGCAAATCGGTAAAACAAAATGTGAGCTTCAAAACAGAGCGCGATTACAAATATGTAATGCTCGATGTCCCCATTCCGGCAGGCTGCGAGGTGGTAAACAAGAATTCATACTCCAATGGCAGGCCATATCATGTAGAGTACTACAAAGAAAAAGTGTCTATTTTTTATGAATCGTTGCCCAAAGGCAATTATAGTTTTGAATTAGAACTTTTGCCAAGATACAAAGGAAAATATGTAGTAAATCCTGTTTCCATCAGTCTAATGTATATGCCGGAAAAATATGCACAAACAGGCACAAATACCGTTTCAATAAAATAAAATGCACCTCTCCCCAAAAAAATACTTCATTACAGCCATCGGCACCGGAAGCGGAAAAACGGTGGTTTCGGCCATAGTTTGTGAGGCTTTGAAAGCTGACTATTGGAAGCCTGTGCAATCGGGCACAGAAGAAATAGACTCTGAGACTGTGAAAAATTTGATATCCAACAATCAAACTAGCATACACCCCGAAAATTTCAAATTGAAAATGCCAGCCTCACCCAACATTGCAGCCAAAGCCGAAGGGAAAACCATTTATTTAAAAGCCTTTTCTATGCCTGTTACTCAAAATACATTGGTGATAGAAGGTGCAGGAGGAATATTGGTTCCTATCAACGAGCAAGGCGAATATGTGATAGACTTGGCCGCCAAA
>ERZ1066116.269-NODE-269-length-15715-cov-12.686973_pt1 | contig 15715 bp, 2 predicted proteins | sample MGYA00382763_ERZ1066116 | MGnify/ENA primary metagenome ERZ1066116 (study PRJEB33369, sample SAMEA5778346) | biofilm metagenome | biome: Industrial cooling water; feature: Water cooling tower basin; material: Biofilm | place: United Arab Emirates | collected...
TCAAAACCAACTTTTTCGATAAAGTCTAAATGGCTATTGAGATTTTTGGGTTAAAGTAGATTTATAATCCGATAAAAAGGCTTTCTAAGAGCACACATCTTATATCTTATATCTCATCTCTAATAACTAATCTCATCTCTTGTATTTACCCTTTCCTTTGTTTGCCTTCCACCATGATAAATGCACCCCAAAAGGCCGGAGCTTGAAAACGTGGGTCTTTACGAAGTTCATTTTTGGCCTCACGGAAAGCTGTGCGATAGTCGCCACCGTTGGCTATCATTTTTTTATAAAAGTTTTGCATTAAAAGCTGTGTGGCTTCATCATCTACTTTAAATAAACTCAAAATAATAGACTTTGCTCCTGCTACCAAAAATGCTCTTTGCAATCCAAAGACACCTTCGCCCACTTCCACCTGTCCCCTACCCGTTTCGCAAGCACTGAGTACTACCAGTTGGGTGTTGGTAAAGTTCATGTCCATCACTTCGCTGGCTGTAAGTATACCCGGTTTTTGGTTTACATAGCCTATATTTTTCTCCAAAATATCGCCCGAGCCGGTGAGCATGAGGCCTGAATTGAGCATAGGATTGTTCGTAAGGCCATTTCCTGCATTTTCCATAAAAAAACCGTGGGTAGATATGTGCAGCACATAAGGATTTTGCATAGATTTCAGTGTGTCTTCGGTTATGTTGCTACCCAACATCATAGTGGCATTGCGTTTGCTGCTTTTCAAAGATTCATAAATAGCTTTCACCTCTGTTTCTGCGCCCTCCAGCGGTGGCACACTTTCTTTGCCCACAGGAATGGTGTAAAATTTAGGGTTGCCATAGAGGTAGTAATTGGATTGCGAAACGTTAAATACAGTTTTTTTCTGTTTTTCTTCAGGAATCATGTCTTTGGTATTGGTGATAAACACAAAAGAGTTGGCCTGTAGCGCAAATTGATTTTTTTCAGGATTGAGCAGCATTTCTACATTTAATTGGGTATACACCCCCTCGCCTGCAAAGAAAATGGTGTGATTATCAGGTATTTTGTCTTTTATTGGCGCAAAAAATGCTTGATAGCTATTCAAATCGTCTATTTTACCAATGGTGGCATTTCTATAATACTTCAAATATCCTTTTTCCATTTTCTTGCCCTCGCCCAAGAAAACAGCCTGTGGGTAGGCTTTTGTATTTTCGTTGATAATGAGCGCAGCATATACCACCGAGTCGGTAAATTCATGACTAAAATAGCGAAAACGCATCACTTCTACTGCCGATGAACGTTTAGGGAGCGCCTCTCTCACCTCCACCCAATCGTACATTTTATGATTGGCATTGATGTCTCCATTTATTTTTTGGTTTATTTTCTTTTCCAAATCAGCTATTCTGCCCTCTATTTTATCAAGTGAAATATTTTCTTCTTTCAACTGGGCATTGCTGTAGGCAGAGGCAGAAGCAAAAAACTCTTTTTGTTCCAACCATTCATTAAATGTAGCAATCAGTATAGAATCGCCACTTTCAAATACTACTTTGCGCAATCGTGCATCGCTGTTTAGCAACATTCCTTTGGTATTTATGGCCCGATTATAGAGTGAAATACTGCTTTTTTTATCTCCTTTCTGAGTGATGAGTACATAACTGATAGCATTGGCAAGCTCAAATTCTTCTTTAAATTGTGCCCAAAAGCCTGATTTTTGGCCTGAACTCATTACCGAAAAATTATTGGTAGTAAATTTTAATCGGGCATTGAGCACCTCTTTTATATATTGGTCTGCTTTTTCATAGTCTTTGTACATGTAGGCAACTTTGGCAAGCCCTGTAGTAGCCGTCAAATAATGGATGTAGCTGCTGTTGAAGATTGAAGAATACTGTTGGGCTGACTTTTTATATAATTTTTCCGCATTGGCATAATTTTTCTTTTTATAGTTCATCAAACCTTGAACCAAATAAATTTCTGCGGTGTAAATGTTTTCTTCACCCAGTTTAGTAGTCCAAAATTTTTCTGCTTTAAACAGATTTTGAGCTGCCTCTTCAAAGTTTTGGATTTCTATTTGCAGCTTGGCTTGCTCTACTTCCAAGATAGCATAAGCCGGATTTTCTGTTCCAAAAGCCGAACGGACTATATTTTTAGCATTTTCATAAGTACTATTGGCCAATTTACTGTTAGAGATATTTTCACTCATATATGTTTTGGCCAATTCGGCATAGAGCGGGCTAAGGCGCACATGTGTTTTACCAAACACAGTGCCTAAAATAGAAATAGACTCCAATAAACTTTCTTTTGCTTCTTTATAATCTGCTATTGCAAAGTGGTATTTACTATTTAAAAACAGCCATTGGGCGTAGGATGCACTTTTGGTTGAATAGTTATTTTTAATTAGATCTTCTCCTGTATTGAGCTGTGCATCTGCCTCACGCAAATCGCCTTTTTGGATTTTTAGTTCTGTACTTATCAGCAAAGAGTTAATAAGCAAAAACGAACTGCTACCCAACGCTTTTGTTTTGCCCGTAAGCGCCAGTTTTATGTTTTTATCGGCACGGATATAGTTGGCATTTATCATATTGCTGCGTGCCAAGGCATCAGAAACTTCCATTTTTTCAAAAAAACGCGGTTCATCCTTAGATAAAGATACTTTCTGAGCCCTTCCCAATCGTTCGTTCATGAAAGAAAATTCGCCCAACCACTGATACATTTGAGCCTGTAGAAAAAGTGCCTTGATGTAATAGGGCTGTTGCTCTTCTATGGTGTTTGACCGCCACACTTTTACATTAGACAATAATCCATCTATATCGGCATACTTTCCTGTATTGAAAGCCTCATAGGCGGCCATTGAGGTAAAATAGAAATATTCGGCAGTGTTTTTTGAAATTGACTTTTCAACGATTTTATAAGCTGTATTTGCTTGGGCATAGGCAGAATCAAACATATTTATTCCTTCATAGCACTGTGTATAGCCATAGAGATAATTGAGTTTGTCCATGGCATTTGGGGCTAATTTCTTTACAATTATTTTATCATAAAGCGATTTGTAAAGTGCAATGGCTTCTGAAAATTTACCCTCATATTTCCACGCAGCCTCGGCTTTTCTGAGTTTGGCTTTGGCAAAATACAACGAAGTGTCGCCATATTTTTTTGTGTTAATAACTAAAATAGAATCTAATACAGAATTGTACAGTTCTATTTTTCCAGCAGCTTCTGAAGCCTCGGCTTTTAGTTCAAGAAACTCTAAAAAGTAAGGATTACTACGAGGCAAAAAGGCATAATTTTTGCCTATTTCCTCAATTTTATCTATGGCGAGAGAATATTGCCCTTGCTGAATCAACTGCACCAATCTGAGCTGAAACACTCCGGGACGAAACGTTTGGGAACGAAGTGGCTTTTTGAAGGCTAACATATCGCTTCTACGAAAAAGTTTTTGGTAATCGGCTACATTTCCTGCCTTTATCGATGAAATGGCTGCTTGTTTGAGCGCATCGTATTTGCGGTATTCTTCTGTGTGGAAATCCAAATGGTTGTAGGCCGCTAAATAATATTCCGAAGCTCTTTTGTAAAAACGCTTTTGAAATGCCAAATCTGCTTGGAATTTGGCTTTGAGGTATTTAATATTTTTGCTTCTAAGCTTGTTTTCTTCTGCAAATTTTTCCCATTTTTTATAAACTGCTTCGGCTTCGGCTCGGTCGCCATAAGTCAAATAAATACGACTTTTTGCCAGGCCGATTTCAAAAGCCCACTCTGCAAGCGCTTTGGAATTGTCTTTTTCATAGAGCTCATTGGCAATTCGAGATGCCTCTAATACACAGCCTATAGCAGGCTTGTTTTCACCCATGCCAGAAAGCACTTCGGCTTTTAATGAAAAATATTTGACTTGAAAAGCTGCTGTTTGCTGAGTGACATTTTCGTTTACTGCATTTAAAACCTGAATGGCCGAAAAAAAATCGTGGCGATGAAGAGCCGCATCGGCTATATAAACACTAGCAATAAATTTATCTTTTGCGTTTTTTAATGTGCTTAGAGAGGCCAACGACACTTCAAAATATTTATCAGAAACTTTAAATTGATACCAGTGATAAGTGGCTTTGCTCAATAGCGCAGCCGATACCACATACATGGCCGTGTCTTTTTCTTTGTATTTTTTAAAATATTGTTCTCCATAAAGCAGCGCATCTTCATACTCGCCTTGAGCAATAAGATTTTCGAGCATATTAAATTTACGCTCATTTATTTCTGCCCACGAGAAGGAAAAAGTGAGAAGTAAAAAGCAAAGAAAGTATAGGTAGATTTTTCTCATCATTATTTTGAATATATGGCCATGACTTACTCAGCTATGTTGCTTTTATTTTTCCGTGCAAAAAGGTCGTCAAGCTGCAGAAGGAGCGATACTTCGTGTACGCTGAATGTGACCGAACCTACAGGAGCAGCTTTGGTAGCAAATTCGTAAGCATACATAAAACGAATGCGGCTACTGATGTATGTACCCGCCATAGCAGCCACAGAACCCGTAGTGGCATAGTTGGCCCCCGCCCAGAAATAATCGGTGATTTCAAACAAACAAGCAGCATCTACCCTCACAGGTACATCTAAACCCGAAAAATAGTATACTTTGGCATTGGGATAGAGCCCAAAACCATCACTCAGTTTTACTTTGTAGCCAGCTGTAAACAAATAGCTTCGATACTTTTTGAAAAACGACTGCTCTTTGTCGGCTGCAAATTGGCTATTGTTCAAGTTTACAATGTCGGGTGCGCTCAATCCGATGTAGAATTTACGATTGTAAAGCTGAAGCCCTGTTCCAAACTTGGGAAAATTCATGGTATAAGGCATAGCCAATGGGTCACTTCCGTCCCAAATTTTACTACCCGAAGCATTAAACTGAAAAGAAGTGTATCCTGCCCTCAAGCCCATACCCAGCTTTAAATTATTGTTTAACCTCACCACATAAGTAAAATTTCCGGCCACGTCTGTAAAGTTTCGAGAGCCATAGCGGTCGTAGGCCAATACCAAACCTGCCGACATGGAGTTTTTCCTGAATCTATGGTCGGCCCAAGCGTAGTTAGTTAAGGGGGCACCGTCTACACCCGCCCACTGAATGCGTGAGGTGGCATTCGCATTGAAATCGGTATCGTACATACCACCCGAAGCCGGATTGTAGACCATGTGGTTAAACATGTAGCTGTTCAACTGTGGCATCTCAATTTGGGCTTGCGCTTTGGTAAATGCCAATTGACAAAAAACCATTATTAGAATCCATATTTTTATCTGTAAAAACAGATTTGAAGAGGGTTTTATATTGCTTTTTCTCATAAAATATTTTTCACTTTTTTATAACCATTATGGAGTTAAGAACCATTAAGTTTTTTGCTTCCATTCAAAATCCAACATTTATAATTTAGATTTAACCATTAAGGAATAAAGAAACATTATTTGTCACCTATCACCTATCAGTTATCACTTAATAATTATTTCCTCCTTATTTCCAAATAGCCCTTTATTTCTCTAGAACCATTGCTGATGAAATAATAGTATGTGCCATCGGGCAGGTCTTTTCCGCCTGAGTCTTTCCCTGCCCATTCGTTGTCAAACTTGTTAAATTTAGGGTCTACAGGGTCGGGACTAGATTGAATTTTCGCCTTTTGATTGCCCCAACGGTCTATCACGGTGAGTATGGTAGGCTGTTTGGGATCTATGCCTCTGATAATAAATATGTCGTTCAGCCCATCTTCGTTTGGTGTGATGAGGTTTGGTGCATCCAACTCATCTTGTTTGCGAACAAAAATCATATAATCTTCCGTTTCACCAATTGTACCCTCGCTTGGGCAAGAATTGCTTTGGGTAAACGCACCCGATGTGCGCATGCTTACGCGTACCCTGCGAGGGCCTACATAGTTATCGTTGTTTCTTATCACCACGTTTTTCACCTCAAAAACCGAATCGGGACTAAAAGAAGCAGAAACAAAATCATCGGGGTCTTCAAAACTGCCATCGTTGGCATAGTCAATCCAAATGGCAAAGAAAGACGCGTTGGTAACCGTGTTTCTTGACCTAGCTGTCATTTTATAGCTATTACCCATAATAAGGCTATCAATTTTGCCTATCGTGGTGAAGTCGCCATAACCGGCACTGCTACAAGAAGACTTGTTGCTGAGACGTTTGCCCAAATTAAAATCCAAGATAAAAGCGTTTTTACAATCGGTTACCACAGGCTCGCACTCCAAAGCTACCAATTGTTGTGCCAACTGAGTAGCTACCAATTTTTCACGTAATTCAGGGTCGTTTTTCAATTGCTCCTCAGAAAAAGTTTGTACAAATACATAAATAGAATCTGTTTTCAAAATATTTCCATCTACATCGAGTACGCTTCCTTTTACAAATCCACTGGTGGCATCTGTATTGAAATAAATAACATACTCGTTTGATGTGTTTCCATTTTGAGGAATGGTTTTCTCACCTGTGTAAGACCAACGGTAGGCATACCCCTCTTTTTTAGGCAGAGTATATATTTCTCTAAAGCCTGCCAAAACGGAATCTTTACCCGAAATGCCCAATACTGCCAGTGAAATAATACCTGTACTGGTACTCAACAAATTGATGGTTACAGGATTGGCAGCCAAGTAGTTTTGATTTCCTTCTTGCGATAATGTGATGGTGGTGGTGCCATCTATCAAACCGAATATGGTCAAACCCGACACAGAAGCTACAGAAGCATCGGCCACAGCCACTGCAACAGGCAGTCCGCTGCCGGCAGATGCAGAAAGAGTGATACTTTCACCCGTTCTCACCCGGGCATTGATGCTCGACACCGTGATGGTTTGTGTGGCTTTGGTTATCTCCAAGGTGTCAATTGTGTAAGTGAAAGTATAATTTTCATCTTCTGCACCGCTAAATTCTACCGGATAAAAACCTACATCGCTTTGACTATTGGCATTAGTAACCGCTTGGGGCACTCTATCGAGAACAGATATATTTTCTCCATTCACAAATCCAACGATATTGTAATTGAATGGCGGATTAGCAGCTCCGTATGTCTTGGTGTAACCGGGACCAAGTACCGTGAGATTAACAGGAGTAATCGACAATGCTCCTGCAACCGTAGTAATGGCATAATTGGCCAAAGAAGGGCCAAAAGGTGAAGGATTAATGGCATAGCTGCCTACTTTGCTAAACAAATTGGCATCTGTGAGGTAATTTACAGGAATAAAATCGCCATTTCTAGCTCCTGTTACTGTGCCTTCAAATAGTGGATTGGCGGCACCGTAAGTTCTATTGTAAGAACTAGCTGTAACAGTAAGCGGAGCGGCTGTAACAGTAAGCACTCCGGCTGTGGTCACTACATTGTATTTATTAATGTCTGTGCCCGATAAAATTACAGAAATTGTATATGTGCCAATTCCTGAAACACTTGTGGCTGATGTGAAATAAGCAATTTGTACATTATCGCCTTGCCTCAATCCGGTAACCGCGCCTTCCAATGCGGGATTTGTCAATCCATATTCTCTTGAATAACTATTGGCAGCGATATTTAATTGTGTAATAGATTGAGAAATGGTCAATCGTCCGGCAACGGTCGTAAGTGAGTAATTGCCTAGTGTAGAGCCTGTTACCGAAGGAACGATGTCGTAAACCCCTTCGGGGCTGGCTGTTTCTGCCGATGTGATATAGCTTACTTCTACTGATTCATTATTTCTCAGGCCAAAAGTTTGCGATGTAAAGGCCGGATTGGGCTGACCTTGCACTTTGGCAAAACTGTTTGAAACCACCGTGAGGGGTGCTTGCACTACCGATAGCGTGCCCGGCACGGTAAACAATTGATAACGAGTGGCATCGCTGCCTGTTAAAGAAGGAGTAATTTGATAATCGCCCACAGAACTTGTACCCATGGCAGGAGTGGTGTAAACAGCCGACACATTGGGAAAACTTGAATTTATACCTAATAAAGTGCCTGAAAGTACAGGATTTGCAGCCGCATATTGTCTACTAAAATTACCACCAATAGCAGTAATACCAAAGCGTTGGTAAAGCGTGCCCGCAAAGATTACAATAGAATATTTCCCTATAATATCTCCTGTGGCAGCAGGAATAATTCTATATCTGTCTTCTGCACCAGGAATGGCTTCAATTTCAGTTTCTACATCAATGTTATCTGTAGGCAACAGCCCTACTACCGTATAGGGATATGTGACAGGAGCGGGCTGACCAGCTATTTGCACATAATCAAGAGCAGTAATGGTCAAGCGCCTGAGGCGGACATCAAGGTTTGTTCTCAAAAGCGTTACATCGTATTTATACATCTCATTACCTGATATATTTGGTTTTATTGCTTCTGAATACACACCTGATGTAGAAGTGGCCGTGACACCTATCACATCTACCGAAAACATGAAAGTAGACCCCGCCAATGTATTTCCCGCCACTAAAAACACCGTTCCAGTGATAGAAGCGGGAACAGGGTCTCCATAAATTTTTGTACCATTAATTCCTGAAAAAGTAAGAGGAATTTTTGCCAAAATATTTACAGTACCTCCCACGGTGGTAATGTCATAATTGTCCAACACAGCACCCGATAAAGAAACAGTACTCGGGTAAACACCCACAACGTTGGCATTGGCCGCAGTGACACCAAATTGTGCAACCGCATTTCTATCAGAAAATACATAACCCGTAGCGGTAGTGCGCAATTGTGAAGGTACATTTTGAAAAACATATATAGCTGTATCTATCACTCCCACAGTAAGCGGAGCTTTCTGGATGTTAATACTATATTCTCGGGTAGTTTGGCATGAACCATTGCTGCCTGTAATGCTAAAAATTTCGGCACTGCCAACCACTTTGGTAGGTATGCCCGTGATAGAACCGCTATTAAGCGACAAGCCAAGGGGCAAAGTTCCTGTTAAAGTGTATGTCAAACCGACAGCGGTACTCAAAGCCGATTGGTAAGTGTAGCCATACATTCCATTGGGAACACTGGAATTCAAAGTAGGCAATGACAAAACAGTGAGAGTGGTGGTTGTCGTATTTTGGCAGCCAAAAGAAGAAGTACCTGTCACCGTGTAAATGAATGTGCCAACTACTGTAGGAGTGAAATTGACAGCATTAATCACTCCCCCACTCCACAGATAAGATTGTGCATTCTCAGCTTCCAAGCGGGCTGTACCACCTAGGCAAACAGAAGAAGTACTCGAAGCTTTCACGGAGACATTAGGCAATGAATTAACTGTGACATTTACGGTGGCAGAAGCTGAACAACCTTCAGCCGATGTACCTGTTACGGTAAATATACCCGAAGAGAGAGGCATAAAAGATTGGTTATTAACTACGCCATTGCTCCAAGCATAGCTTTGCGCTCCCAATCCTGAGAATGTAATTGAATTGCCCACACACACTGCACCGGGGTTTACCGTACCGCTCACTGTAGGAATTTGATAAATGGTGACGGTAACGCTTTGGGGGAATATTTTAGCACATGTGCCTGGGTAAGTAGCCACTATATTAAATATTGAGGTGGTTGTAGCCAATGGGGTAGACACCAAAATCCCAGCTCCTGTTCCTGTAAAAGGGCCACTTATTTGAGTATTATTTTGATTAACTACATAATATTCTATGCCAGTTCCATCTACAAATTGAGTTCCTGAAAGTGAAACAGTAGCCATACCGCTGCCACAATGCGTATTGTTTGTGACTGAAATAGGATAAGTTTTAAATTCAGCAAAACCATTTACGGCAAATTCATACAAGCTTAATAAGGCAGAGCTGGAATTAATTTTAATCGTTTTATTGAGATTGCAAACCTCTTGGGTAGGATTGAACTGAGCCGTAAAAGTAAACATAGTTCCGCCCAAGGCAGTAATGATATAAGCAGAATTATCTACAAAGGGAGGATTGGTTTTAAAACTCCCTGAACCTGTGATAGAAAAACTTGTAATATCTGTACCACTTACAGAAACAGTAAATATTCTATTCGCTGCATCATCCATAGCTATCGTGCCAAAAGCCGTGCCCAACGATGTAGATATAGTTGTTGAACCGTTTGGTATCGTATTTCCGTTGCCTGAAACGGTAAAAGTACTATACGACAAGGGTTGACAAGTGCCCGAAACAATACCACTCACCCAGTTTGAGCTAGTCCCACTAAGGGAGAAGCCCACCAAAGTACCATTGAGCTGCGAAACAGAGGCATCTTTAGCAATATTTTCATTATTGGGAACACCTACTACACCATTATTGAACTTATGGTATAAAACCAATCCGGGCTCGTTGCCTACGAGCTCGCAATTTGATTGGGATTGCAGTTCAGAAGCACTCAAAGCTCTATTCCAAACACGCACATCGTCTAATTCTCCAATAAAATTCTCTCCACCAAATGTAGTACTGGCCCCGATAAACAAAGGCAATCCTGTAGCCACACCCTGTGATGCTGCAAATGTCCCTAGCGAAACGCCATCTACATAAGCTGAAACATTAGCACCTTCTTGTACAAAATCTATATGATACCATTGGTTTTGATTGAAAGGATAATTCCATGTGGTAAGTACGCTATTGTTCCACATCATTATGCTATTTCTGTCTGTAGCCATGTGAAAAGAGTACCTTGTAGTGACTCCATCGCTGCTTCTATTTGCAAGCAAAGCAGGATTATAGCCAAGTGTATTATATTCCGGCTTAACCCAAAGAGACACCGTACCGTTGCTGTATTCGTATTGTGAAGAGGGGTTTATTTGAACAAAATCAGATGCCCCGCCTAAATCAATAGCTTGGTTGCAATCTACAGCTACAAAAATTCCGGTAGAAGTGGCCGATAACCCTGAAAGATTTGTAGCGGATATTTGGTAAATGCCCACAGTAGTAGCTGAAATTATTCCCGAAAAGGTCAATGTGTTTTGATTAGCTCCTGCTATGGCTGTACCATCTTTATACCATTGGTAATTCAGTTGTGCGCCAGTAGCAGTAGCTGTCAGATAAAATGAATTATAGTTACCCGTACAAACACTCACGCCTGAAGTTAATTCTGTGACGACAGGAGCAGGCAGTGTTTGGTTGACAGGACTTACCCAGTTTGAAAATGTTGAAACCAGCCCAAATCCTGACAAAGTACCGTTTAGTCCCGATACTGTAGAAATGTTTAACAAAGTGGTGTTCCCCAGGTTAGTACTACCCGGATTTGGCCCTTGATTGAAATTGTAAAATGCAACCAGATTTTGAGTGTTGCTTGTGGGGTTTGTATTGATGTTATTGATAATTTGAGCAGATGAAAGCGTGGTATTCCAAATACTAAGATTATCCATTTGACCTACAAATTGTACAGCACTGTTGTCGAGTCTTTTTCCTAAAACCAATGGATTTGTATTTTTTATCGAACCACTTGAAAGAGCATTGCCTACTATGGTAATGGGTTCTTCTACTCCATCTATAAAAAATTTCACATTTGATGGATTTGAACTCCCATCGTATACAATGGCTGCATTGTGCCATTGGTTGTCGGCAAAAGCCCTTTGTGTAGAAACATACAAATGTATATTTGAACCACTATTGGCTATAAGTGCCAATCCTAGTCTGCCGAATTGCATAAAACTCTCATACCCACGGGTAGCGATTGTACTAAATGTGGAAAAAACACTTGTGTAAGCTGAAGTATTACCCGTTTTAAACCAATATTGGAAAGAAAAAGCATTGTTGCGTTCAAAATCCAATGCAGGTTGCTTGGTGATAAAGACCCTATCATCGCTGTCGGCAAAATCGAGTACTGAATTGCAATTGTCTACCACAGAAATATTTATACCTGATGAAGTGACATTGCCTCCCAAACCATTAATAACCACCTGATACACCCCGGAAGCAGTAGAAACAGAAGATGAAATATTAAATGAATTTGAAGTTTGACCGAGCAGCAAATTTCCATCTTTAAACCACTGGTAAGTAAGTCCCGAGCCTGTAGCTGTTACCGAAAGTGGCAGGGTGATACCTGAGCAAACGGTTTGGGAAGCAGAAATGCCAAGGATAGTGACAACTGCAAATTGATAAGCACCTGAAATAGTTGTAGAAGATACGTTTACATAATTTGAACTTGATCCATCGAGGCTGAAATTTGAAAGAGTGCCTGTATTTCCATTCCCACTTTTATCCGCAATAGTGTTAAAACCGGAGTTATTTTGTCCTATTAATCCTTGATTAAAATCATAATACAACACCAAACCCGATACTGTATTGGTTAGATTTCTAAAGCGATTAAGCTGAATTTCTTCTTGTGACAATGCTCTGTTCCAAATTCTTGCTTCATCTAATTTGCCCTGAAGATAATTTAAGTAAATGCTACTGTGACCAACACCTAGATTTTCGGAGTTTACAATGCTCCCGGTCGAAAACGAACTAATAGTCTCCTTAGTGCCGTTTATATAAAACTCTGCTATGTTGTCGCTATATGAAACTGCCACATGTACCCATGTATTATGTGTGATATTCTGGGTGCCTGAGTATTGCCGCCAAGTCGAGTTACCTATACCATTTGGCCATATTTCAATATATAATTTTTGATTAAGTATAAAAAAATTATAATCACCTGTTTTTCTGAAAATAGATTGTGCCGAAGCAGAGTTGGGGATATTTATCCAAGCTTCAAAAGTAAATTGGTTTGTTGCCAAATTATTCAATACTGTATTAGCTCCGACCGAAATAGCATCATTTACCCCATCAAAATCTAAAGCATTGTTGCATCCTAAAGTCAAACTAATTCCACTTGAAGTGAGATTTCCACCTAAACTGGTGATTACAACAGAGTAAATTCCCGATGCGGTAGATGAAAAACCTGTAAGTGTAAGGCTAGAAGCCGTAGCCCCCACGATATTTACGCCATCTTTACGCCATTGGTAACCAAGTCCCGAACCCGTTGCTGTAACAGAAATGGGCAAAGTCACTCCTGAGCAAACGTTTTGATTGGGGGAAATCGCCACTTGTGTAGGGGCAGCAAACGAATAAACGCCAGTGGTAGTGGTACTTCCTGTAGAAGAAACAAAATTTGAAGTAGTACCTGAAAGATTAATATTAGTAATTACACCACCATACCCATTTCCTGATCTATCTACCAATGTGGTAATTCCCGTGTTAGCTCCGGCATCAACTCCTTGATTAAAATCCCAATAGCCTATTAAACCTGTTGTGGTACTGGAAATATTTTTGAACCTATTATTTTCAATATCTTGTTGAGAAAGACCAATATTCCAAATACGAGCTTCGTCTATAATACCGTTGTTAAAGAATGAGGCTCCTTCAAAATTTCCAATTCTAAATGTAGTACTAGAGTTAACTGCTTGGAAAGAACCTGTCCATGTAGCTGGAATTAACTGTCCATTTACAAAAAGACTTGCCACACCTTGATTGATAGATACTGCCACATGTGACCATTGATTTAAAGGAACAACATTAGAGTTATTAGATATTAAATTGTTGCCATTAGAAGCTTCAAAAATTAGTTTTCCGTTTGTTGTACCAAACTCGTTTATAAAAAGTGACCACCCCGGAGAACTTCCGCCTATTTTTTTACTGAAAATTGTATTTATAAAATCGGTACCAGAAACATTCAATCTATTATATACCCATGCTTCCGCAGTGAAGTTAGAGCTTAGGTTCAACTGAGAAATATTTCCAATTATAATCTCATCATTTCCACCATCAAAGTCCATAGCATTATTGCATCCTATATTTAGACTGATGCCACTTGAAGTTAAATTTCCACCCAAAGAGGTAATAACAACGGAATAAACTCCAACGGTAGTTGAACTTACGCCTGTTAGAGTTAGGGTAGATGCTGTAGCACCCACAATATTTACGCCATCTTTACGCCATTGGTAGCCAAGCCCCGAACCTGTAGCAGTAACAGAAATGGGCAAAGTCACTCCTGAACAAACGATTTGTGAAGGTGTTATATTTGTAATAGTAGGTGCACTAAAATTGTATATACCCAAAATAGTAGAAGTTGAACTAACAAAGTTGTTTGTAGTGCCCGTTCGTGCCAATCCCGAAAAACCGGCATTGAAATTATTTCCTGACTTATCAGTTAAAGACACGATTGTTGTATTGTTTCCCGTAGGTATTCCTTGATTAAAATCAAAAGAAGCTACTAGACCCGAAAGAGTAGAATTGGTAGTTTTGTTCCAATTGTTGGCCACATCCGCAGCTGACAAAGCGATATTCCAAATTCGCATCTCGTCCAGTCTGCCTGCAAAAAAACGACTATTTGCGCCACCGTTTATACCATTCCCAGGCGAATCGTATCCTCCAATATATATGTTAGCTGCATTGGTTGCCACATTATAATTCCAAGAAGTTTGGGCATTGAAAACACCGTTAACATACAATTTCAATTGGTTACTAGGCAACGATGCATCAAAAACCACTGCTGCATGATACCACTGGTTTAGATTAGGAGAAAAACCGGTATTCCACTGAATAGGGTTTGTCCACGAACCCGTGTTGTCATGAATAACGCATAATTTATCCGTTCCGCCTGATTCACCGAAGTTTATCATCCAACCACGGTTGTTGCCATCGTCTTCAAATTTTGATATGACAGTTCCATATTGATTTACCGTGCGGTAAAACCAAAATTCTACTGTGTATTTATCAGAAAAATCAAAAGCATTGTTATCGGCTAGTACCATAGAGCCTGAACTTCCGCTGAACTCAAAGGCATTGTTGCAACCAAGAGAAATATTTATTCCACTTGATGTTACATTTCCACTTAAGCCATTAATAGCCACAGAATAAATACCTGCACTTGTGGCATTTACACCTGCAATGGTGTAGCCTGAAGTCGTAGCCCCTACGATATCATTTCCATTCAATTTCCATTGATAACTTAACCCTATGCCTGTGGCCGTAACTGAAAGCGGGACTGTCACGCCAGAACATACGGTTTGAGAAGCAGTGATGCCAGTAATAGATGTATTTGAAGATATATAAGTCCCAACAATTGTGGTAGTAGAGCCTATCCAATTCGAACCTGTTCCTGTGAGGGCAAAGTTATTTAACACACCATTATAGCCACTCCCTGCTTGATCTATCAATGTAGTAATGCCTGCATTATTTCCTTCTGCAATTCCATGATTAAAATTGTATGCTGCAACCAATCCTGATAGAGTGGAATTAATGGTTCTGTAAATGTTAGCCTGAATTTCCGATGCACTTAGTACTCTGTTCCAAAATCTCACCTCATCCAATCGGCCATTATAATAGCTGGGGTCAGGTATTATTTTCCCTAAGTATACTAATGAAGATGCATTCAGGGACTGTGTATATCCATAGCTTGCGCTTGCTTCCAATACTCCATTGATATAAATCTGCATCTCCGAAGACGTTTTGTTACGGGTAGCAGCCACATGCACCCAATTCCCGGTGTTTACATTGCTGGTAGAAAATATGGTATTGTTAAAGTTTACCATACCAAAGGCCACTCTACTACCAACAAGAGATATACCAAAATCATTATTTATACCCCCTACATCAGAATCTATTAACCCAACACCACTAAACCAATCAGCACCCGATGATGCCGTTTGGGTCGTATTCATCCAAAACTCAATGGTAAAATCATCCTGTACAGGGCGACTGATTGAGACAAAATCGTCTGTACCATCAAAACTCAATGCGTTGTTACAACCCAAAGAAATATTTATTCCTGAAGTAGTAACGTTCCCACTTAAGCCATTAATAGCCACAGAATAAATACCTGCACTTGTGGCATTTACAC
>ERZ1066116.276-NODE-276-length-15068-cov-12.973689_pt1 | contig 15068 bp, 13 predicted proteins | sample MGYA00382763_ERZ1066116 | MGnify/ENA primary metagenome ERZ1066116 (study PRJEB33369, sample SAMEA5778346) | biofilm metagenome | biome: Industrial cooling water; feature: Water cooling tower basin; material: Biofilm | place: United Arab Emirates | collected...
CCCGTCTGAGATTATGGGCAATGGGTAATAGTGATTTTGAATATGCTTTCGGTGCCAGGTATAAAGTTTTCAAATACATAGCCCTATCAAGCCATTACGATAGTGATATGGGTGCAGGTGCAGGATTGTCAATAACATACTAGACTATGATAAATTTAAAATATAATAGAGTCCTTTTTACGGTTTTTTTATTAGTAGCAATTACAAAACTATCTTTTTCTCAATCAAAAATGGTACGAGGTGTGGTGCTGGAAGAAACACAGAAAGGGAAATTTGTACCCATAGTGGGTGCGCCTGTGGTATGGTTGGGCACTGCTATAGGCACTGTAACCGATACAAATGGCGTGTTTAAAATAAACCTACCCGATTTGGATGGTACAACCACTGGGGTGGGTGGAAGGCTTTTGGTTTCTTACCTTGGTTTCAAAAGCGACACTTTAGACGTTACTAATAAAGATTTGATACGGGTGGTATTGGCTTCGTCTGCCACCAAGGAGCTTCAAGAAGTAGAAGTGACAGAACGAATTAACTCTTCTTACATAAATGCCCTTGAGCCACTCAACACCAAAACCATGAGCGAAAAAGAGCTTTTTAAAGCTGCTTGCTGCAATTTATCGGAGAGTTTTGAAACCAATCCTTCGGTAGATGTGAGTTTTGCCGATGCTGTTTCAGGAGCGAAACAAATTCAAATGTTGGGCCTGTCGGGCATCTACACACAGCTCACTACTGAAAATTTGCCCGGCACACGTGGTTTGGCATCTGTTTATGGACTTGGCTACACACCCGGCCCGTGGATAGAGTCGATTCAAATCACCAAAGGTGTGGGTTCTGTGGCCAACGGCTACGAATCTATGGCAGGGCAAATCAATGTAGAACTCAAAAAACCAGATATTACCACCAAAAGAGGAGAAAGAATTTATGCCAATGCCTATGCAAACGACTTTGGCAGATACGAAGGCAATGTGAACATTACTCAAAAACTTTCCCCCAAATGGGCTTCAACGTTGCTTTTGCATAGCAACACCCAAATAGGAAAAGTAGACATGAATAAAGATAATTTCCTAGATATTCCTTTGGGTACGCAGTTTAATGCAATCAACCGATGGAAATATGAAAATAATGGCTGGATAGTGCAGTTTGGCATAAAAGCCTTGAAAGATGAACGCACGGGCGGTCAAACAAACTTTAATCCTGCTTCAGACAAAGGCACTACCAATGTGTATGGACTTGGACTCAATACCGAACGCATAGAAGGCTTTTCGAAGATTGGCTATGTATTTCCCGAAAAAAAATACAAAAGCGTAGGCTTTATGGCCTCAGCCTTAAACCATAATGGCGATAATTACTTTGGACTTACTACTTATAAAGCAAACCAAAAGACCATTTATACCAACTTCATTTACCAATCTATCATAGGAAACACCGACCACAAATACAGATTGGGGCTGAGCTACATGCTTGATGCTTATAATGAAAGTTTTAATAGCCAACTATTTACACCCGTAAATCTCGCATACAAACGAACAGAGTCTGTACCCGGGGCATTTGTAGAATATACATGGTCAGCATCGCCAAAATTCACAGCCATAGCCGGATTAAGGGGCGATTATCACAATTTGTTTGGCTTTTTTCTCACACCTCGACTTCATGCGAAATACGACATAACAGAGTATACACAATTGCGCCTTTCTGCGGGGCGTGGACAACGTACAGCAAATATTTTAGGGGAAAATTCATCTGTATTCGCCTCTTCGCGTGAATTATTGATAAGAAATAACTTTAATGGATTCGGAGGCTTGGAAGTAGCTTGGAACTATGGAATAAGTTTTACCCAAGAATTCAGGATAGATAAACGAAAAGGAACATTTACGCTCGATTATTACCGAACCGATTTTGAAAAACAAATTGTGGTAGATTATGATAGAAGCCCACAAGAGATTAATTTTTATTCTCTTTCCGGAAGGTCTTTTTCAAACAGCGTTCAGGCAGAAGTCAATTACGAGATTATCAAAAGGCTAGATTTGCGCCTTGCCTATCGCTTTTACGATGTACAAACTACCTATTCAGAAGTTTTGCTCCAAAGACCGCTCGTTTCAAGAGACCGTGCTTTTGTAAATCTGGCTTATGAAACCAAAAACAAATGGAAATTTGACTACACCATAAGCTGGAATGGCCCAAAACGCATACCCAACACTTCTACAAATCCCGTTGAATATAGAAAAAGTAATTATTCACCCGATTACATAGTGATGAATGCACAAGTATCAAAAAGCTTGGGCAATCCACAAAAACATTGGTGGGATGTTTATCTTGGGGTAGAAAATATCACCGATTTTCGTCAAAAAGATTTAATCATAGCTGCAGATGCGCCTTTCAGCCCCTATTTTGATACATCTCTTATTTGGGGGCCTGTGCTTGGACGCATGATTTACGGAGGAGTGAGGTATAAGTTGAAATAAATTTACTGATTATCAGCATTTATACTCTCCCATAGCATATCTTTCAGTTTGTCGATGTTCATATTGGCTACTGATGAAACAAAAATATGCGGTATTTTTTTGGGAAGAGTTTTGCTGATGGCAGTCATGAGTTCTTCGTCTAGCATATCTGATTTTGAGATAGCCAAAAGTCGTTTCTTTTGCAGCAATTCAGGATTGTATTTCTTTAGCTCTTTTTCAAGAATTTTATACTCTTTAGCTATGTCTTTGCTATCGGCTGCTATGAGAAACAATAAAATAGAATTTCGCTCAATATGACGCAAAAACCTCACTCCCAGCCCTTTACCATCAGCAGCACCCTCAATAATGCCCGGAATATCGGCCATTACAAACGATTTGAAATCTCTATATTCCACCACTCCTAAGTTTGGAACCAAAGTGGTAAAAGGATAGTCAGCTATTTCGGGCTTTGCAGCCGACACTACGGAAAGAAGTGTAGATTTCCCTGCATTTGGAAAGCCTACCAAGCCTACATCGGCTAAAAGTTTCAATTCTAAAATCACCCAACTTTCTTGTCCGGGCTCTCCCGGATTGGCAAAGTGAGGAGCTTGGTTGGTAGAGGTTTTAAAGCGGTCGTTTCCCCAGCCTCCATTGCCCCCTTTTTTAAGAATTACTTTTTGCCCATCTTGAGTAATTTCAAATAAAAACTCACCGGTTTCAGCATCTTTGGCAACAGTACCCAATGGCACTTCCAATATTATATCCTTGCCCGATGCACCTGTTTTCCGATTTTCTTGTCCACCCTGTCCATTGGCAGCATGCACATGTTTTCTATATTTTAAGTGGAGCAATGTCCACATTTGCTTATTTCCTTTCAAAATAATGTGCCCGCCTCGGCCACCATCGCCACCATCGGGGCCTCCTTTAGGCAATCCTTTGGCTCTGAAAAAGTGAGCAGAACCATTTCCTCCATCGCCCGATTTGCAAAAAATCTTGACGTAATCTATAAAATTGGGATTTGACAAAACTTATACCTTATTAAAATGTGGCTGCAAAGGTAGCTGATAAAAAGTAAAGAAGCATGGTTAAGAATGTGTAAAATCTACAACGCTTCTACATATGCTCCTTTTAAGGCAGTAAAATGAAAACTACCATAGTTATCTTTATGTCTTTTTATCCAAAAGTAGCTATTTGAGCCATCTACAATTACTTTTTTGGCTTCAAATACTTCTAAAATTCTATTTATATTTTTAACAGAATTATTAGATAATATCAAGTAATCAATGGTTATTTTCTTTCCTTTTGGAATACCCTCCGGATTTAATACTTGTACCAATATTTTATTCCCTATCATAGCTACATTGCCAAAATTCAATTTTTCAATATATAATTTATCGGTGTTTTTCACACCATTCGCCCATCGGTTGTTGAGTATATGAAATTGCATTTTTTGCCTATCGGCCAACGTAGTATTATCGGCAATGTAATGCAAATCTCGTCCGGCTATATAATCTATACAGTAGCCCCTATTCACCTGGTAAACAACGATTTTTGTTTGATGAGTGAATTTATATATCTTAAACATATTTAATATGAACATTCCAAAAACAAATACTGAGAAAGCCACAAAAAAATAATACTTTTTGTAGATAAAAAATAAGCATACTGAGGCTATTGAAATATAAATTAACCAAGTCTCAAATACTGAAATCTCTATCCCCAACCAAAGCGAATAAGGCAGTTTCTCTATACCTAAAATCGTGTAGTTAAGCCCCCAAACCATCTTTTCAACCAATACTCCAAGCACTGTGGCTACGGGAGAACACCAAGCCATTGCCACAAAAAGCAATCCTATATACATGATAAGCGTGGCATAAGGAATCACAAACAAGTTGGACAACAAAAACAAATTGGGGAATTGGTGAAAATAGAGCATCCCCAGCGGGAAAGTGGCTAATTGGGCAGCAATAGACATGACAGTAATACCCCAAAGCATATCTACTGCTCGGTTTCTAAACTCAAAAAGTCTGTACATAGGTTCATGAAGTGCCGCTATGCCCAGCACTGCCAAAAACGACAATTGAAAGCCCACCTCCATCACCATATACGGATTGTAGCAGAGCAATAAAAAACTGGTGACGAATAGTGTATTAAAAATATTGGCTTTTCTGAGAATGATTTTTGAAGTGAGCATGATAGTGAGCATAGTCACTGCTCGCAAAACGGAAGGACAAAAACCTGTTACCAAGCCATAAGCCCATAAAAGGGTAAGCACCAGCAGATATTGAAGGAAATTTCCGTATTTGAAACGGAGCAAAAACGAAGTGATAAACTGAAAGAGTGCGTAAATAATGCCTACATGCAGCCCTGAAACCGCCAAAACATGCATGGTGCCTGTGGCAGCATAAGCATATTCTATTTCATCGTCAAGCTCGTTTTTTATGCCTAAAATTAAAGCCGAGGCAATATCTCGCTCTCGCTTTTGAGAGATGTATGCTTGGAAAATAGCATCTACTTTTTGCCTCACTTCAATAGAAAAAGCTATAAAAACATTGTCCGGTTCGTTTTTTATACAACCGTAGTTTTTCTCTTTAATAAAATGCCGATGGGAGATTCCTTTGAAGCCATAGTATCGCTTCAAATCAAATTCATGTGGATTTAAAGGGCTTTGAAGGGTATCGGGAGCGGAATTTACTATAAAAACATCGCCATAACAAATTTTATGACCCACAGGAAAGTAAGCAATAATTTTGCCTGTACACAAACGCCATGTTTCGTTTTGTCTGATTTTTAAAATCTGCAATACCGCTTTTACTGATTTTGGCTTGTATTCGGGCTCTGAAACCACTTTTGCTACATAGGCATCTATTTTATCTGATTGCTTGCTGATGTGTGAGGCTGCATTAGCCCCGTTGTGAAACTGTACCAAACATATTCCGAAAAAGAAAGAAATAAGCAAGTGCAGAACCGAAAATGCTATTTTGAATTCGACCTTTTTAACAGCATTTAAAGCCCAAAAGAGCATTATGTATAACGCAGAAAAACCAATAAAAAAATAGTGGGCTTTGGAGAAACTTTCATTTTCGATAGCGATTACAATACCCAAAACCAGTGACAAAGCAATCCTAAAAAATGGAATCTGAAAGTGTTTCATGTGTAAAAAAAAATGGAAAAAGGGCTTATGGCACTTACAATATTTGTCCGTCTATTCCATTTACTTGAGTTCTGAAAGTACTAACTTTTTCTGTTTAAGTGTGTTTATTATTGCCTTTTCTCTAACCTTGGGGTCTTTACTGTTTATAAGTTCAAAATATTCAACAGGAACAACTTGCCACGATAAGCCATATTTGTCTTTGCACCAGCCGCAAAAACTTTCTTCTCCACCGTTTGCAGTCAAAGCATTCCAATAATAATCCACTTCGGCTTGGTCTTTGCAATTAATTACAAAAGAAACAGACTCATTAAATTTGAAGAAAGGACCTGCCGCCAAAATATTAAATTCTATCCCATTAATTTGCATAATTGCTGTTTCAAAGTCCCCGCCTCCTGCCTCAGGTGGATTAGTATATTTATGATGTTCTTTCAATTTACCATCTTTAAAAATTGACAGGTAATAATCTACGACTGCTTTTGCATCAGTTGTCTCCACCCAAAGACAGGGCGTTATTTTTTGTGAAATCATATCAGGCTTTTTTGTTAGAGTTTCATCAGACGCTGTATCAATTTTATTGTCAGAGTGAGAATTGTATTGGGAATTTCCACAACCCAAAAGGCTTGCTATCACTACTGCCACCCAAAATTTAAGAGCATACTTTTCCATTGAGAGTATTTTAAAGTTGATAATAAGTATTATATATGTCTCTCCGCATGGTAGCTGCTGCGAACCAACGGTCCTGATTCTACATATTTAAACCCTCTTTTCAAACCCTCTTCTTTATACATGGCAAAAATATCCGGGTGAATAAACTCTTTTACCTCTAAGTGAAGCTTGGTAGGCTGTAAATATTGTCCTAAAGTCAACACATCTAAACCATTTGATATTAGGTCGTCCATCGCTTCAAACACTTCTTCTTGGGTTTCGCCCAAGCCCAACATGATACCCGACTTGGTACGTTTGCCATACTCTTTTATTCTCTTTATTTCTTCTAAAGAACGCTCGTATTTTGCCTGTGGGCGCACCATTCTGTAGAGCCTTTTCACCGTCTCCATGTTGTGCGACACCACTTCTTGCCCACCGTCTATCATTCGGTACAGTGCTTCCCAATTGCCTTTCACATCAGGAATCAAAGTTTCTATGGTAGTTTTAGGTGAGGCTTTCTTCACTTCTACCACAGTTTGATACCATATTTCTGCACCTCTATCGGCCAGTTCGTCTCTATTTACCGAAGTGATAACAGCATGTTTCACCCCCATCAGTCGTATGGCTTCGGCCACTCGTTTTGGTTCTTCGGTGTCGTACTCGGTGGGGCGGCCTGTGGCGACAGCACAGAACGTACAGCTTCGGGTACACACATTCCCAAGAATCATAAATGTAGCTGTGCCTTCACCCCAACACTCGCCCATATTTGGACAATTGCCGCTTTGGCAAATGGTATGCAGCTTGTTTTCGTCTACCAGTTTGCGAACATTGGCATATTTTTCACCAATAGGCAGCTTTACTCTCAACCAATCGGGACGTTTCTTTTTATCGGTATTCTGCTCTACAACGGGTAGTTCTATCATGATTTTACACTTAATTGAGGGAAAATATCATATAATCTCCCACTCTTGTGGTTTAAAAGTCTTTTTGTTGTTGGCAATTTTCACTGTATCGCCACTTGGTTTCAACACAAACAGTCCTTTGTTTTCAGCATATTTGTCTACACCTTTACTCACGTTCGTATGTCAATTCAGCCATTACTGTACATATTCTAAATAATGTATTTCAAATACAAAACTAAAAATATTTACTCAAATGTTCCCTTGTAGAGCAAAAATTCACCTCACACCAAAGTATATATTAATGAAAAGAGAACTAAAAAAACTCCTATTTTCTGCACCTGACACAATTAGCATTTTTTCTGTATAAGCTTCCAGCATAAACCCTGCCTCAATTCCTGCCACACTACTACCTATTCGGCTATACTCAAAGTTGAGAGAGCCCTTCACGTGAAGACCTAAATGAGCCGTCATTTCGCCAAAGCCTCTAAAAAAGCCTGCACTGCCCCATATATTACCTTCGTCAAAATCGGGACTAGGCCGATATTTAACCGGAACTGCAGTAATGATAGTATCGCCATAAAGTACATAGTAAGGCTTTAAATAGGCCAAAGTAGGCCCACCGGCCAATATTCCGCTTACTTGAATGCCTTCTTCCTCTGCTTTTCTAAAAATGACCCATTCTCGCCCTAAATGTGGCCTTATGGCAAACATGTTATTGGCTTTGCCATAGGTAAACGCACCACCAAAATTATTAAAAGCCACTAATCTCTCTTTGGGATGAGTCACATGCACTACTTCCAAACCGATAAGATTGTAAATCAATTGGTTCTGTTTCGTTTGCCAAGCAAACTTCATGTTCATGCCCCCTATAATGCCTCCATTCGTGTTCCAGTTTACACCATAAGTAAACTCTTTTTCGTAATCTTGTTGCTCTTGGGCGTCTTCTGATTCGTAGCGTTCTTGCTTTTGGGCAAAAAGCAAACTATTTAAACCAAAAAATATAAAACAAATGAATAATGATTTTACTTTCACATTTCAAATATACAAATAAGCAATAAATAACCTCTCTACTATGGCAACAGCACATGCAGTATACTTGGGTGAGCTTCGTACCAAAGCCACTCACTTGCAATCAGGTTCAGAAATCATCACCGATGCGCCTACTGACAACCACGGGAAAGGCGAGGCATTCTCCCCTACCGATTTAGTGGCCACAGCACTGGGCTTGTGCATGATGACGACCATGGGCATAGTGGCCGAGCGTCATGGTTGGGAACTCAAAGGCATGAATATGGATATTTCTAAAGTCATGAGCACAGATAAACCACGCAGAATCACTGAAATACACATTAAATTTGATTTCAATGGGATGACTCTGAATGATGAACAGCAGGTGATACTGAAAAATACAGCCCTCAGCTGCCCTGTGGCTCATAGTCTTGACCCTGATATAAAACAAGTGGTAGATTTAGGCTTTTGAGAACCAATCTTTAAACTGCCCATACCACGCAATATCTTGTGGTATGGCACCTTCAATTTTGCAAATTTCGGTAGCAAAGTCTATGGCTCTTTGCAAAATCTGCTCTCCACGCCAGCCCAAAAGAGTACCCAAAGTGAAAATAGACGAAAAAGCATCCCCTGCGCCAATGGTGTCCTTGAGGTTGTAGCATATTTTTCCTTCCATTTCCCAAAAGCTCATTTCATCAAAATATATGGCTGCACCTTTTTCTGCTTTGGTGAGAATAACAGCATCCAGCACATAGGTTTCTATCAAAAAATCTATGAAGTCTCGGTCATAATGAAGGTTTTTTTCAGCGAAATAGGTGTTTTTGAGTAATTTAAGTTCTTCATTATTGATTTTAAGATAATCCGCTTCTAACAAACTGCTATCAATAATTTCCCAATTGTAATACTTCATTCGCAGGTTAATATCAAAAAATACTTTCTGCTTAAATATATTTTCCTCGGGAAGGCAGCGAAAAAGTGTTTTTCTATTGTGAGAACTTCGCTGAAAAAGCGTTCCGAAATAAAAAAATGCCATATCAGAAGCTATAAACTCTTTAGTTTCGGGGCTAAAATCTATATAGTCGTAGGCTACTTGCTCTGAAATATCATAGCTGGCACTGCCATTGGAAGCTAAATTGACATTGACAATACCTGTTTCATAAGTATCAGAAATCTGTAATAAATTAAGAGGCAGACCTATTTTTGTAAACTCTTCACGCACCTTTTCGCCACGTGGGTCGTTGCCTACTTTACTGATAACAGCCGTATAAAAACCCAAAGAATAATATTCGCTGAGTCTATTGATATGATATATATAGTTAAACGGGGCACCGCCTAATACATCTTTTCCCTTAATATTGTCAAAGAGAACTTCGCCAATAGCTGCAATTTTCTTCATATAATCTTCAAGGCTACATAGAGCATTTATTTTTTACATGACCCCAATTTTATAGCAATCAGCTATAATTTCTATAATTAAGTAATAAAAAACAAATTTTAAAAAGAAAATTAAATATTGTAGGTGTCCACTTGGCTAAAAAGCATTTCCACTTATATTATTCAGCCAATACCAAGTCTATTTGCCTCTTGTCCAAATCAGCACCCTTCACAGTTACTTTTATCGTATCTCCAAAGGTTATTACTCTGTTTCGCTTGCGACCTATCACCCTATAATTGGCTAAATCCAAGTCATAAAAATCATCGCTCATGTCTTGAAAACGAATCAATCCTTCGCACTTTGTATCTATAATTTCAGCAAAAATGCCCCACTCTGTCACGCCAGAAACAATGGCATCGAACGACTGGCCTATGACTTTGAGCATAAACTCTGCCTGTTTGTATTTGATAGAAGCTCTTTCGGCTTCTGAAGCCACTTTTTCCATGTCAGAAGAGTGCTTGCACTTATCTTCATAGTCTTTTCGTTGAATATTGGCTATGTTTTCATCCAAATATTTTTGAAGTAATCGGTGAGCCATCACATCGGGATAGCGCCTTATGGGCGATGTAAAATGTGAATAATGCTCAAAAGCCAGACCAAAATGACCCATAGGATCGGTGGTATATTTGGCTTTGGCCATGGCTCTAACTGCAAGATTTTGCAGCATATTGCCTTCGGGCTTGGTTTCCACCTCTTCCATGAGGCTGTTGAGTTCTTTGGAGATATTATTGCTTTCCGGTTCTAGTTTATAGCCAAATTTCTTAGCAAAAAGAGCAAACGATTTGAGTTTTTCTATATCGGGCTGGTCGTGGGTGCGGTAAACCATCACATTTTTCTCTTTCCCCGCCTTGAAATCAAACACAAACTGAGCCACACGCTTATTAGCCAAGAGCATAAATTCTTCAATGAGTTTATGGGCATCTTTGCGCACTTTTGGATACACACCCAGCGGAGCACCATTTTCATCAAGCTTAAATTTCACCTCCACGGTTTCAAAATTGATAGCACCACGCTTAAAGCGCTCCGCTTTCAACTTTTTAGCCAACGTATTAAGCACATTTATTTCGTCATAAAGTTCCCCACTGCCTGCTTCTATTATTTCCTGCACTTCTTCGTAGCTGAATCTTCTGTCTGAATGGATTACGGTGCGTCCAAACCATTCTTTTTTGATTTTGTCATTGTCGTCTAGTTCAAAAACGGCAGAAAATGTCAATCTGTCTACATTTGGCTTTAATGAGCAAAGGTCGTTTGAAAGCTTTTCGGGAAGCATAGGTATGCACCTATCTACCAAATATACCGAAGTAGCTCTTTTGAAAGCTTCTTCTTCCAACTTTGTTCCTTCTCTTATGTAATGACTTACATCTGCAATGTGAACGCCTATTTCCCAATTACCGTTTTCCAGTTTTTGAATAGAAAGCGCATCGTCAAAGTCTTTAGCATCTACGGGGTCGATAGTGAAAGTGAGAATAGGCCTGAAATCACGCCTTTTAGCCAATTCGGTGCTTGGCAGACTCCACTCAATGGCTTCGGCTTCTTTTTCTACCTCTGTAGGAAATTCTACAGGCAGCCCAAATTCGGCCATGATAGAGTGCATTTCTGTGTTGTTATCGCCCGCCTTGCCTAATATTTTAGTGACTACACCTCTTGGATTTTTTCCGTTTCTGCTCCATCCTGCAAGCTTTACAAGTACTTTTTCGCCATCTTTAGCACCGTTGATATCATCGTGCTCAACTAAAAAATCTGTATGGATTTTTTTTGAATCCGGCACAACAAAAGCCACAGAACGCTGAATCTGTATTTTGCCCACATATTCCTCCCTTTTTCTTTTTAACACCTCAATTACCTCTCCTGTGTCTCTGCCATCATCTCTTGCTTTTTTTGATGGAATCAACATGATTTTAACCGTGTCGCCATCCAAAGCCTCGCCTATATTTTCCGCAGGAACTATTACATCCTGTTCTCTGTCGGCACAAATCACATAAGCCATTCGTGGGTTCACAAAATCAACCACTCCTTCCAAAACTTGTGGTTTGAATACCGATTGAAAGCTGCCATCATCGTTTAGAGACACTTTTTGATTTTTTATCAATGTGTCGATGGCAGAAAACAGGCTGGAAATATGCTTTTTTTCTTTAATTTTTAAAATCTTTACCAACATGGCTTTGGTAAAAGATTCATCAAAGTTTTTATCGAGAAAGTTTTGAAGTTCTGCTATCAGCCTGCCTTGATTCCCGAATTTATCTTCTTTACGCTCTCGGCCTCCGGCTTTATTGTTCTTTTTTTTAGACATTTTATATTTTTAATCACTAGGTAAAGCAATAATATGCTTTACTTTTCCAAAGGTAGCTTAAACTTCACTTGAAATTTACGAATTGTTTAGTATTTTAATTTCTTGTTCCAGCAACGGCAAATGCCTTTTGACAACACCCCACACAATCTCATCATCAATTTTATCATATTCGTGTGCAATAAAGTTTCTAAAGGCAATAATTTTAGAAGCATTTTTCCAAAATGATATTACTTTTAGCTAGTCTTTTACAACACTCGCCTATTATTTCTAAATTTCTTTCAGTTGCTTTTCTGGCTATAATATTATTCTGAAACTTTTTAAACGTATCGATTCCGTCTATAAACAAATAAATCTCATCAATACAAACCAATATGTCTTTAAAGTACTTCCTGCTATTATGCATTATAAATTAGTACTTTTGATTTTTCAACAGACTCTTTGAAATAAGCATTTCTAATCGAATTGTAACTAACCAAATCTATTTTTCTACCTAAAGCAGACTCCAAATCGATATATAAATCCAAGATATTATTCCCCATATCTATCGGATCTGATTTTTTCATAACGTAAAGAAAATCTATATCTGAACTTGCTTTAAAGTTATTTGTCAAAGCCGAACCGAATATAAACAGCTTTTTAACCTTGTATTTTTCACAAAGAAGTTTTATTTGGTCGATATATTTTTCAATTGGAAACATAAAAAGCCAACACTAAATATTCTATTTTTAAAGACTTAATATTATCTAAACCAATAACATTTCACTTAAAAATATCAGCTAAATCTGCCTGAAAGCCTTCTATCACCTTCGATTCTATCAGACCTTTGTTTAGCTTTACTTGGAGTTCGTATTCTGTATTTTTAAGTTGATATTGCTCTATGGTTTGCCTCTCAGGGTCTATTATCCAGTATTCTTTTACGCCATGTTGAGCATAATCTCTGTATTTTATTTCTCTGTCTATATTTTCAGTTGAAGGTGAAAGTATTTCCACCACAAAATCGGGCGCTGGAAACAACATTTGGTCGTCTTTGAACTTGTCTGCAATTTCTTTTCTAAAAAAACAAAGATCAGGCTCATAGCTGTTGCGGGTGAGCTCTATCATTACAGAATCTATATAAAGTCTTCCGCCAATATTTTTTGACTTGATATGGTGATTGATTAAATAAGATAGGTTACTAGAGACTAGGGCATGCCTTGCTTTCACCGGAGAGTGAAATATGGCTTCTCCGTTTACATATTCAGCCTTGTCTGATTCTTTAATTTTATTATAAAAATCTATTCTCTTTTGGTTATTTTCATGAAGGATTTTTTGAGCCTCTTCCACTAGGATGGCCAAATCAGGACTTTCTTTTAAAAATTCTAAAACTTGAGCATGAGTAATCATTAATTTCACACAAGGTTAATATTCAAAAATATGCAATTGGCTGTGTAAATCATAATTTTATTTTATTTTTGCGCCCTCTACATCCTTGTGTGAATATTCATATTGTTTAACCCCTAAACTAAATCATAAAAATGTCAAAAGTAAAAATTGGTATTAATGGTTTTGGCCGTATCGGACGCTTGGTTTTCCGTGCTGCTGTAAACAACCCTAATATTGAAGTAGTAGGTATCAACGACTTGATAGATGTTGACTACATGGTGTATATGTTGAAATATGACTCTACTCATGGCAAATTCAACGGTACTGCTGAAGCAAAAGATGGTAAATTGATAGTAAACGGTCAATCTATCCGCGTGACAGCCGAAAAAGACCCGGCCAACTTGAAGTGGAACGAAGTAGGTGCTGAATATGTGGTGGAATCTACCGGCTTATTTTTAGATAAAGCTTCTGCTGAAAAACATTTGGTAGCCGGAGCCCAATATGTGGTGATGTCTGCGCCTGCCAAAGACGATACCCCTACTTATGTAATGGGTGTGAATAACAAAAAATACACTAAAGACCAAAAAATAGTTTCAAACGCTTCTTGTACTACCAACTGCTTAGCTCCGTTGGCAAAAGTATTGAACGACAAGTTCGGTATCCTTGAAGGCTTGATGACTACCGTACACGCTGCTACGGCTACGCAAAAAACAGTTGACGGTCCTTCTGCTAAAGATTGGAGAGGCGGACGTGGTGCGTACCAAAACATTATTCCTTCTTCTACCGGTGCTGCCAAAGCTGTAGGCTTGGTTATCCCGGAGTTGAAAGGCAAGCTCACAGGTATGTCGTTTCGTGTACCTACGGCTGATGTTTCTGTAGTAGATTTAACAGCACGTTTGGCTAAGCCTACTACGTATGAAGACATAAAAGCTGCCATGAAAGAAGCTGCTGCAGGTGAATTGAAGGGCATATTGGGTTACACTGAAGACGAAGTGGTTTCCACAGATTTCTTAGGCGATGCACGCACTTCTATCTTCGATGCCAAAGCCGGTATTCAATTGAGTGACACGTTTGTAAAAGTAATCAGCTGGTACGACAACGAGTGGGGCTATTCAAACAAAGTGGTAGACCTTATCAGCTACATGGCTTCTGTAAAATAATAATAAATAGTAGCTTATAATTAGACAAGCTATTATTGAAATTAATAGAAATAAAAAATCCCTCTTGAACGGAGGGATTTTTTATTTTTAAACATATTCCAAGATGCTTTTCTCTATAATATCGGCACATTCATGGATTTGCTCTTCGGTTATTACCAGCGGAGGAGCGAAACGAATGATATTTCCATGTGTTGGCTTTGCCAACAGGCCATTTTCGGCAAACTTCATACACAAATCCCAAGCATTTACCTTTTTGTACTCCGGATCAAGAATAATGGCATTTAGCAATCCTTTCCCTCTGTAATGCTGAATATAAGGTGCTTTTGCTTTCGTAGCCTTGAGCCTGTCTCTAAAAATATGCCCTAATCTTTCTGCATTTTGGGGTAATTTTTCGTCCAACAACACCTCCAAAGCAGCATGAGCCACTGCACAAGCCAGTGGATTCCCTCCAAAAGTTGACCCATGTTCGCCCGGCTTTATCACCATCATTATTTCATCTTTGGTAAGCACAGCCGACACAGGCATAGTGCCTCCAGAAAGTGCTTTGCCAAGTATTACCATGTCAGGCTGCACACCTTCATGATATGAAGCAAGCAGCTTTCCCGTGCGGCCAAAACCCGTTTGGATTTCGTCCATCATCAAAATTACATTGTATTTGGTGCACAGCTCTTGTA
>ERZ1066116.278-NODE-278-length-14992-cov-11.737497_pt1 | contig 14992 bp, 10 predicted proteins | sample MGYA00382763_ERZ1066116 | MGnify/ENA primary metagenome ERZ1066116 (study PRJEB33369, sample SAMEA5778346) | biofilm metagenome | biome: Industrial cooling water; feature: Water cooling tower basin; material: Biofilm | place: United Arab Emirates | collected...
CCTCTGCCCGTAGGCCAGCGGTTGAATGGTCCTGCCGGAGTAGATTCGGCAGGAGGCGTGAGGTGCCACTTGCCTACGTGATACGTATTGTAGCCATTTTCACGCAATATTTCAGCCACGGTAGCTTTTTCAAACGGCATGTAGCCATCGTAGCCCGGAGTGCCTATGGCTCCTGAGTTGGGAAACAAGCCCATGTGAACCGAATGAGAGTTTCGGCCCGTGAGCAAGGCTGCACGGGTGGGCGAGCAAATGGCCGTGGTGTGGAAATTGGTGTAGCGCAAACCGTTGTTGGCTAGGGTGTCCAAATTGGGCGTTTCCACCAAACCGCCATATGTGCTAATGCCACCATAGCCCACGTCATCGAGCAAAATCCAAATCACGTTTGGAGCGTCTTTGGGTGCTTTTTTGTAGTGGTTGCCCCAGTCTTGCTGGGTCTCGGCCAATGTTTTGCCAATCTTGCCTTGAAAGGGCTGCACAGGGTCGTATTGGGCAAATACATGTGCAGATGCTAACAATGTGGCAGATATGAGCTGCCATTTTTTATTTTTTTTCATAATGATTTGTAGCCTCTTAAACCCTTAAAGAGACACGGTTTTATAGTTTATTTGACATTCAAGGATTTTACCCATCTAGACGGACTGAATATTTTTTTGCCTATTTTTGGTATGTAAACACATTCTTTCATCCGAACGATAAGCTTAGATGTGCCGGATGATACGGTCCAAATTTTTTCACAATTGACAGTGAATGAAAAAGGCCAACTTTTGGTCTTGATTGCGAATTGGTCTGAAGAGATAAAAAACAAGCAAGGCAAAACGGCTTTGAAAATTCCTTTAAGGTATTGCAAGACAATATTGCTGATTCAAAACTTTCTGCTGAAGAAAAAGAGGAGTGGCTGAAAGATTCATTGACATAAATATTCACAAGCAATTTTATCGCTTGAATTGATGGCAAATACCGAGAAGGAATGGCTGAGTAATACATTTTTCTTCAATTATTCGTTTAACTATTTCTGTTAATATGTGCCACCTACCAAAATGCGTAAGTGACACATATTTTTTAATAACCCGGATTTTGGGTGAGCAATGGATTGATATCTATTTCGCTTTGCGGAATGGGGTGCAGCCTGTGGCGTTCATCGGCATTGGCTTTTCCCACATCACGAAGTGTTTTCACGAAAATGGAATTTCCGGCAGCGTCTTTTTCACGTACCAAATCAAACCAACGTTGGTACTCAAACACCAATTCGAGCCTGCGCTCCAAATACACCGAATCACGAAACTCGGTTTGCGAAAGCCCGGGCGTGAGATTGGGCAATCCCGCACGGGTGCGCACTTTGTTGATGGAGGCGTATGCCTTTCCCGTAGGGCCATTTAGCTCGTTTTCAGCTTCGGCATGTATGAGCAGCACTTCTGCATAGCGGATGATGTGTACATTGGCTGCTGACTCACTGGTGACGGCTGTGGTGGCTGGGTCCCAATATTTATTGAAATAAGGAATAGAATCCAGTTTGCTGCCTTTGATGTTGGGATTGTTCAATCCACCAAAAAGTCGCCCATTTGATGGACTTCGGTAAGCGGTAACAAACGATACATCTCTCCTTTTGTCCAAAGCCGCGCCCGGAACAGTAGAGCTAGGGTTGAGGCGATAAAGTTTATAGATGCTGAAAAACTTATCTACACCCCCTGGTTTTGAAGGATCGGGATTGTCGTAAAACCACACTTGGTCGGCATAAGAACCTGCCAAGCCCGGCACTCCGGCACGAATAGAACGAGGATTTTGGTTATTGCCTTGTGTTAAATAGGTAGAGCTTGTTCCTGACCTGAATTGAGCAGAAAATATATGCTCGCTGTTGTTTTTAAAAGCCGGCAAAAACACCCTTGAGTAGTCGCTTTGCAACTGGTAGTTGTACGTTCCTGAACCACCATCGGCAGGCGAAAGCACTTCTTCGGCTAATCTCACCGCATCTTCATAATGCTGGGTGAGATTGAGCGGTAGCGAAGCCTTGGTCAAATATACTTTTGATAAGAGTGCTTTGGCGGCACCTTTGGTAGCTCGTCCTACATCGGGCGAAGTGTAGCTGTTGGGCAGCACATCGGCAGCTTCTATTAAATCTTGCTCTATTTGAGCATACACTTCTGTTGAAGGCGTTCTTTTCACGGCATAGTCTGATGCTTTCACCCCATCTTTCGGCTCTGTAATGAGTGGCACATCACCATACAAGCGTACCAAATTGAAATAATACAAAGCCCTGAGAAATTTGGCTTCGCCTATCAACCTGCTTTTCAATACATTATTTGTAAAAGCAATATTGGGTATGTTGGCTATGGCCAAATTGGCTTTGTACACCGCTGCATAGTGCTGTTGCCACAGTTCATACACCCTCAAATTGGTAGAAGTATGAAGTAAATTGGCCATAGAACGCACATCGGCATTGGTTGCACCCGGGCCGGGAAACTCATCGTCACACATGAAGTTCAACCCCGTGTTGAACAATGTATTGTAGGGTGTTTGGATGGTATTTCCCCCTGAATTGAGAAGGTAATATACCGCACTCACGGCATCTACACCGTCTTTTTCTGTTTTATAATAATCGTCTCTGCGAAGCAAACCTTCTGGGTCTTCTTCCAAAAACTTCTTGCAGCCACTGGCTAATGTCAGTATGGCTAAGGCTGCTATCGCTATTTTTGAGTATATTATTGTTTTCATTTTGTCTGATATATTTTTTGTTAGAATGATAGATTTACTCCTGCCAATGCCGCCTTGCTGTTCGGATACACGCCATTGTCTATGCCTCTGAATATCAATGATTGATTTTGTTGGCTTGCTTCAGGGTCGAATCCTGTGTAGTTGGTCCAAGTCACGAAGTTTTGCAGAGAAGCATAAAATCTCAGGTTTTTTATTCTTGCTTTTGATAACCAAGCATTGGGAAGTGTATAGCCCAAGGTCACATTCTTCAACCTCACATACGAAGCATCTTCTATAAAACGGTTTGAAATGGTGATGGCAGGGTCTTGATAGGCCTCTTTTATGTCAGTATTCGTATTTCCGGGGTCGTCAGGGCCGCGCGTACCGGGTGCTCTGTAGGCATTCACCATGTCCTTCGTGCCGTTGTTGTAGCCCGTATTCAGCTCAAGTTGGGCACGGTTTTGGTTGTATAATTTTCCGCCCAATACCGATTGGAAAAACACCGTGAGGTCAAACGAACCAAAAGGAGTATTGTAGTTAAATGTATTAGTAAGCCCTAAATTTACGCCCGGCTGATTGTGAATCACCACCCTGTCGCCCAATTGGGTAATGCGTCCGTCTCCGTTTTGGTCTACATATTTTTGTCCGCCTACCGAGCGGTTTCCTTGCGGTGTAAGGGCATTGGCACCATCTTCACCCGGTTGAATCACGCCATCGGTTTCATACACCAAAAACGAACCCACCGGTGCGCCCACTTGAAGCACCGAGGGTAAATTTATGTTGGGTATGATGCGATCTACGCCACTGCCCAAACTCAATATTTTGTTTTGATTTTGAGAGAAGATAAAGGTAGTTCCCCACGTAAATTTCTTGGTTTCAATGTTTTGAGTATTGATACCCAGTTCAAACCCTTTGTTTTCTACCTCTCCTATATTTTGATACACCGTTGACGATTGGCTCAAATTGGTGTTGGGGTCGTAAAACGACAAGCCCGAAGTACCCGGCACGGGGGCATTCAACAGCAAATCGGTGGTGCGTTTGTAATAGTAATCAGCTATGATGCTTATTCTATTTTTATATATTCCCAAATCTATACCTGCATTCACTTGGAAGGTGTTTTCCCAGCCCAACCCTACATTGTTTACAGAATTGGGTGCATAGCCTTGCACATTGGTATTGGAGAAATTATAGCGGTAGGGAGCCATCAACCCTATGGATGAATAAGGCACAATGCCTTGGTTTCCGGTGTTACCCGCACTCAGCCTCAATTTTAATTGCGAAATGAGCGGCACTTGCTTCATAAAGTTTTCTTTGTGCAAATTCCAGCCCACAGCGGCAGAAGGGAAATAGCCCCATTTTCTGTTTGGCCCAAAGCGCGATGAACCATCAGCACGTATGGTGAAAGTGAATAGGTAACGCTCGTTGAGCACATAGTTAATTCTTGCCAAAAACGAGGCCAATTGCCACGATGTAGCAAAAGATGATGAAGGCCTTAGGCCAGTACCGTTTTGCAAGGCATTGTAAGTAAGCTCATCGTTGGCAAAAGTGGCTGACGATGCAGAAAACCCTTTTGTGTCCGATGCTTGGGCCGTGAACCCACCCACGGCATTGATATTGTGTTTTTTATTAAATGTTCTGGAGTAATTTAATGTGTTCTCATTCAGCCAGTTGTAGGTGTTCACGTTTCCTATGGTGGCTATTCCACCGTTTCCTACCACGCCCGAAGGGTTTCCTTCGTAGGTACTGTTGGGCAGATAGCGATTTTGTTTGTTTTGCACTATGTCCGTTCCTACCAATACTTTGGCCGATAGCCCTGTGGCTATTTTATAGTCAAGTGAAGTATTGGCCAACAGGCGTGTGGTAGCCGATTCGTTTATTTGATTTTTAAGTGAATTTATGGGGTTTTGGTAAGGCGAATCGGTAGATGTGTTCTTTACAAAATTTCCCAATGTGTCATAAATAGGAATGGCGGGCGAAGAAAACAGCAAATTGGGCACAATGGCTTGGGGTGCTACTTTGGCTTCGGTTTGGCTGGCTGTCACATACGAGGTCACTTTTAGCCTTTCGTTAAAATCATGGTCTATGTTTATTCTGCCTGAATACCGTTTAAAACCTGTATTTATCAGCACCCCTTCTTGGTTGAAATAGTTTCCAGAGAAAGCCAAACGGGTTTTTTCATTTCCCGATAGTATAGAAATGTTGTGGTTTTGAATCGGTGCTTCGGTAAAAGCAGCTTTTTGCCAATCGGTGCCTTCGCCTGTGGTGTCGTATTTCCAGCCTGTGGGGGCAGGAAGCGAGGTGATGGGGTTTTTGGCATTGGGCGTGTTGGCGGCTGCATCTTTGCGGAGTTGCCACCATTCTCTGGCATTTAACACAGGAATGGTTTTTATCACATTTTGTACACCATAATAGCCATCGTAATTGATACTTGATTTGTCGGCACTGCCTTTTTTTGTGGTGATTATCACCACGCCATTGGCTCCTCTTGAACCGTAAATGGCTGTGGCAGAGGCATCTTTCAACACGTCTATAGACTCTATATCCGATGGGCTGATAGAAGAAAGTGGATTTAAACGAACTCCGTTTCTGTCGGTAACTCCGGCATCTACTATGTCATAATCGTTGTTGATGGGAAAGCCGTCTATCACATACAGCGGGTCGGAAGCGGCAGTGATGGAGTTGTTCCCCCTGATCTGTACCGATACACCTGCACCCGGCTGTCCTGACGTTTGGGTTACGATAGCTCCCGGAATAGCTCCTTGGAGCAATCTCTCGGGCGACACGATGGGCTGTGCCTTCAATTGTGGAGGAATGGACGACACAGAGCCTGTCAAATCTTCTCTTTTTTGCTCACCATAGCCTACTACAACCACTTCGCTCAAAGCCCGTTGAGAGCGGAGTTTAAACTCTATGTTTTGGTCTTCTTCATATATTTCTATGTCTTTGGATTGATAGCCCACATAAGCCACAGAAAGTGTGAACGGGAAAGCCCGCTTGGTTTTAAGCTCAAATGCTCCGTTTTCATCGGTTTGCACGGCTTCCTTCGTGCCTTTGATGAATACAGTCACTCCTACTAGTGGTTCATTGTTGAGCTCGTCAATCAATTTCCCTTTCAGTACTGCCTCTTCTGTTTGGGCATGGGCATAAAAGCCCATGGCCGAAAACAAAAGCAGGATAGATAGTTTTTTAAATGGTTTGTAGATTTTTTTCATTTTCTTTAAATACCTCTTTCCCTTCAAGACATATGATTTAAGTTTTTTTGGAAATGCCCAAGAGATACCAAACCCAAAAGCTTAGCAGGCATTTTTTTTGACAATAAAGTTTAGGTTCGATTTTTATGGAAATCGAAAAACGGATACCCTCGACAGGCTTAAACCCTAGACGATGGTTACAGCAATACAATTGTCACACGGAGGTGGCTGTCTGGTGTGAGTGTGTGAGATAAGACGGGTGGCTTGTCTTATTTACAACAACGGAATCCTGTGTGGCTCAGGCTTGTTTCCGCTGTAGATGACGACCTACCTGTTACCTTAAATCCATGACAGACTTTAGGGTCGCACAGGAAAGAGCCGCCTTTGGTTACTCTTCTTTTTGACGGGTCGCTCAAGGCTTCGTCCGGTGTAGGGTCGGTTTCGTCTTGGCACCATTGCCACACGTTTCCGCCCATATCGGCCAGCCCGAGTACATTTGTTCCAAATTGCCCCACGGGCGAAGTGGTTTTGAATCCATCGGCTAATGTATTTTTATATGGAAAATTACCCTGCCATGTGTTGGCTTTGTATTTTCCGTTTTCTATCAACGTGTTTCCCCAAGCGTAAGTGCTGTAGATTTTGCCGCCACCGCGAGCTGCAAATTCCCATTCTGCTTCGGTAGGCAGCCTTTTTCCTTTCCAGCGGGCATAGGCTTGGGCATCGTTCCAGCTCACATGCGTCACCGGGTGGTTGGGCTTGGCTTTGGGTTTATTTTTTCCTTCAGGATAGCGAAAATCTGCTCCGTTCAGCATCAGCCAGTCTTGTTTTTCAAAATCGAAAATGGCTGAGTTGCCAAACTTTTCTGCATCGGTTTTGTACTTAGTGGCTTTTACAAAGGCCTCAAAATCGGCCACTGTCACCAAATTTTTGTCTATGTAAAATGAGTTTACTTTTATCTCTATTTCTTTGTCGTTTTTCTTGTCAGTCGTTTTCAATATGCCTCCTTTTACAAACGCCATTTCCGAATCGGCACTGCTTTGGGCGTATACTTTTATAATTCCCCAAACAAACAAAAACAGCACGAATAGATTTAAAATTCTCATTTTCAATTACTTGTTAATCGATGCGTTTAGAATTTCTCTTTGCTTTGCCAATACTTCTGGCTCAAAATCCAAAAAGCCCAGTTCGTGATTAAATTTTTGCCCTTTGGTCAGCACCCAGTCCAAGAACAAGCTGATGTTTCTGTTGCTTTCTATCACTTGCGCGGGATAAGATATGTTAATGTATTCCACGGGAATCTCTGAAGTTTTGCCTTTTTCTAATCGAGCTATCAGATTATCGAGATTAGCATACGCACTGGCCTCTTCTTCATCCAATTTGCCGTTTCCGTTCAAATCTATGGGAGCAACAGCTAATTTTTCTTTCGGTAAACGTGTAGCTACATCGTAAATCAGGTTTAAGTTGCCATAAGTGAGCCCGTTGGTGTCTTTCTCTATGGCCAATATCAAGTGTTTATCATCTCCGCCTATGGGCTTGCCCACGATGTCGTCTTGCACAAATCCGTAGTTGCTGGCAAAGGTAATGGGCGCACACGCCTTTTGCGCACGGGTATAAATCACAGGTTTATACGCATCTTTGTCTTTTTCCTTAGTTTCCTCCTCGCTGGCAAAGGGGTCATATTTCTTGAAAAAAAGCTTTTTCAACTGCTTTTCTTTCAATCCCTTTTTTTGCCATTCTTTCACCAACGGATTTTTGGCATTTGCCACAGGCAATAGCGCATAGCGGCCGATGTTCACCACATAATTTCCGCCTTTTATCTCTTCGGGATGAAGTTTATGGGCATTGATGATCAAATTGGCACTATCTACATTCAGCCCGCCTCTGGCTATAATTCTGAAAGGCACATCGGGATACTCTTTCTTAAATTCCGCTATCCACTTTTCTACCAACGGATAAGTGAATCGCGAGCCTGTGATGATTACCTTCCCGTTTTCTGGCTTTTGGGCAAAAGTGAAAATGGAAACCTGCAAAATGAATAAAAGCAAAATCTTTGTCTTCATGGTATTTAATAAAGTTGTTTTTATATATTGGAGTTGTTTGTTTACGTGTAATTTTCTATTCTCCTTCAAAATGCACCTTCTGCATTCTGAGTTCTAAAACTAATCAAATTTTCTATTTTTTGATTGATGGATTGACTTGCTTTGATGGAAGCTTGCCTGAGACTGTACTCTTTTGCTATCCAAGCCGAAGCCAAGAAAATGCCCCAGAAGAGGGCTATGTGCACGATTTGTTTGAGTATATTTTTCATGTTCAATTTCGTTAAAATGTCGTTGTCAATGTTTTTATGCGTCTGCTGCCCTGTCCCGGGACACTTGCTTACAAAGAATGAGCCACCATTTCCCTGCACGCAAGGCAATACATTTGCAGGCAGCAGAAGCTGAATATGGGTGGGTGTGGCCAAAGACTTTAACAACAAAAACCAAAAAAATAACTGTGCATCACATGCGACAAGGCTTGTTTTTGCTCTATGCATATCGACAATTGATAACTTGATACTTTCATTTTTCTAGTTTGAATTTATAGTTCCAAAACAATATTTGGTAAGGCTTGGCACCTTGTCGGCATGGCAGCCGATAGGTTGTCGGAATTTCACAGGGCCTCGTCCCTCCATTCCTCTTTATAAATCAACTTGGGTGGCGAAATTGATATTAATCCACTGAATGAATTAGTGATGCAAATTAAAATACTATATTTTATTAAAACAAATATTTTAAAATAAAATTCTTTAAAAATTAATTATTTAACATTAAAACAGAATTTTATTTCTTAAATTTACAAATATTGATGATATGGAAGTTTCAGTGAAATGACTTGTTGTGGAATATTAAAAAAACCATTTGTTTTCTACAATTGCATTTATGTGTGTAGTTTCGGTTTAAAGTATTTGGTTCATAGCTTGTGTAGAGATGGATAACTTTAAATTTGCCTCATAATTAAATCTTTCTCATTTGAGTTTGCAATGCAACCCGACATAAAAAATATCAAGGACATAGAAACACTCATCAATACTTTTTACAGCAAAATACAAAGCAATGAGGCCATTAGGGGCTATTTTGCCCATGTGGATTGGGAACATCATTTGCCGGTGATGGTCGGCTTTTGGAACTTTATACTGTTTGATGTGCCGGGCAGCTACACCCGAAATGTGATGAATCCACACATAGAGCTTCACAAAACCATTCCTTTTACTGCCGAGGCTTTTGACTTTTGGCTCAAAACGTTTGAAGAAACCGTGAAAGAGTTATTCGAAGGCGAAAATGCCGAAAAAGCCATTCAATCAGCCAAAAATATAGGTTTAACTATGAAATATAAACTGCTTGGCTCGCAGACCAATAGAAATATCACCATCTCGGTACAGAAAGGCTGAAATTTGGGTGTTTTAATTTTAAGGCATTTTCATCAATTTTGGAACTTCGCCATACACAGGAAGTTTGCCGTCCCATTTTTCTATAAATTGCTGTTGGATAATGAGTGGCGTAAGTGCTTGTTTTTTCACATTGTACTCATACGCATCGGCATCGGCCTTTATTTTTTTAGCTTGGGCATAACCTTTGGCTTCTTCAATGGCTTTTTGAGCCTCTGCTATCACACGTTGCTTCTCGTTTTCGGCCTTTATCGCTTCTTGTACGGCCCTTATTTTTGAATTAATGGCTTCTTCCAATGTTTCGGGAAGCCTTATTTTACCGATAATGGACATTTGCGACACAATAAATCCTGCCGAATCCATGTGAGTCATTATCTCATTTCGTACCAAATTTTCGTAATCGGCCCTGCGAGAAACAATGTCTTCTGCCGTAAAAGTAGAAGCGGTATTGTTGTAGCCGTTTCTTATAAGTGTGCGGATAAACTCATTTGATATCTTTTTTAGTTCTTTTCTATATTTTTTAAAAATTTCGGTCACTTTGTCGGGCTTCACCATGTAATCCAGCCCCACATCAAAAGAAAGGCTCAAACCGTCTTTGGTGGTCACGGTAAACTCTTCGTTGTTTGGGCTGTCTTCTTGCGAATCAAGTGTCCAAACTTTGTGCTGAATGAAAGTCGGAAATTCATATATCTTGGTGGTTATGGGGTTGTACCACACCATTCCCGTAACTTCGGTTACGTCTTGCACACCTTTATCATCGCCATACAGATTTACTTTTATGCCCACATGACCGGCATCAATTCTAGTGCACGAAGATGATAGAAAGGCAATGGCCGCTACTATTGCAAAACCGATGAGGATGTATTTCAAAATGTTGTTCATAATGCTATAAAGTGGTTTAATTTCAATGAAATGCTTTTTGAAACATTATTTTCGGGCGAAATACTATATTTCAAACTTTTTTATAAAAAATCTAAAATCTAAAATTAACTCTATTGTCAGGCTCTAAATTAAATCATTTGCTGTAATTTTGAAGCATCATTTGGAAAAAGAATTATAGAAAGTGAATACAGAGCAAATCAAAGTCCTGAAGGAACGCATTGAGGCCTTGAGGCAATATCTTTGACTACGATCGTAAAAAGGAGACTATTCAAGAGCAAGAGCGCATCACCACTGCACCCGATTTTTGGGATAACAGAGAAAAAGCCGAAGAAATTCTGAAGGGAATTCGAAATATTAAAATTTGGACTGATGTTTTAGACGATATTCTCAAGCGAGAAGCAGATTTGGATGTATTGCTTGAGTTTCACGAGGCAGGAGAGGTAGATGAAGCAGAGATTGAAGCTGAGTTTAAATCGCTAGAAAATGCAGTGGAAGCACTTGAATTGAAGCGAATGCTCAACGGAGAAGAAGATGCCATGAGTGCTACTTTGGAAATAAACTCAGGTGCTGGCGGCACCGAAAGCCAAGATTGGGCTGAAATGCTTATGCGCATGTACATCATGTGGGGCGAAAAGCATGGATACAAGGTGCGCGAAGTTGATTACAATCCCGGAGACGGGGCAGGTATCAAATCTGCAACGCTAGAGTTTACAGGAGAGTTTGCTTATGGTTATTTGAAAGCCGAAATAGGTGTACATCGCTTGGTGCGCATTTCTCCGTTCGATTCAAATGCAAGAAGACACACCTCGTTTGCATCGGTATTTGTATATCCGGTAGTGGACGACAGCATAAATATTGACATAAATCCGGCTGATATTGAACTCCAAACCTCTCGTTCGGGCGGTGCAGGCGGACAAAATGTAAATAAAGTAGAAACCAAAGTGCAGCTCACCCACAAACCCACGGGGATTGTCGTGGTGTGCCAAGTGGAGCGTTCGCAGCATGCCAATAGAGAATTGGCCATGCAAATGCTCAAATCAAGACTTTATCAAATAGAAATAGACAAAAGAAATGCGGAGCGAGATAAAGTAGAGGGAACAAAGAAAAAGATAGAATGGGGTTCGCAGATACGAAACTATGTAATGCACCCGTATAAGCTTGTGAAAGATGCCCGTACCGATGTAGAAACCTCAGATGTACAAGCGGTGATGGACGGAGACTTAGACGATTTTATCAAAGCTTATTTGATGCAGAGCGCCAATGTGGGTTAAACATTGGTTTTTGAAAATATTTTACAAACGCTGTTTCACCAATTTTTTATGTCCCAATCAAAATACCATATCTATCTGTCTGCTCAAGGAATAGTCAAAAACAATCCTGGTTTTTGTACGGGCTTGCATTGGGGCAGATTCTCATTGTCTGCGTCCAAAATAGATGTTCATTCGCCTATTGATAATTCGTTTTTGGCTTCTGTACAGCTTTGTACCCACGAGGAATACGGCCAAGTCATAGAAGCTGCCGAGAAAGCATTTTTGAAATGGCGAAAAGTACCTGCGCCTATCAGAGGCGATATTGTGAGGCAAATCGGATTGGAATTCAGAGAAAACAAACAAGCCCTTGCCGAACTGGTGACCATAGAAACAGGCAAAACCATCAGCGAAGGCTTGGGCGAAGTGCAGGAGATAATAGATATATGTGATTTTGCTTGTGGCCTGTCTCGTCAACTCTATGGACTTACCATGCATTCTGAACGTATGGGACATCGGATGTACGAACAATATCATCCTTTGGGAGTAGTGGGTATTATTTCTGCTTTTAATTTTCCTGTGGCCGTATGGGCATGGAATGCCATGATTGCTGCCGTTTGTGGCAATGTGTCTGTGTGGAAACCTTCACAAAAAACACCGCTTACCGCCATAGCATGTCAAAATATCATTGGAGATGTATTAAAAGCAAATAATATTCCCGAAGGCGTTTTTAATTTGGTGATTGGCGATAGTGGAATAGGCGAAAAAATGGCATCGGACAAGCGAATACCACTCATTTCAGCCACAGGATCTACTGCAATGGGGAAAAAAGTAGGTCAAGCAGTTGCTGCCCGACTGGGCAAATCAATTTTGGAATTGGGCGGAAACAATGCCTTAATCGTTTCTCCAAATTCAGATTTGAAAATGGCTATTAAAGCAATTGTGTTTGGGGCTGTGGGTACTGCCGGACAGCGCTGCACGTCTGTAAGGCGATTGATAATTCACGAAAGGCAGTATGAAAAGCTAAAAAAAATGCTTTTGGAAACATACCCAAAACTAAAAATAGGCTCGCCACTCGACAAGAAAAATCACATAGGTCCGCTGATAGATACCGATGCTGTCAACACTTTTTTAAATGTGATAGACCAAGTACAAAAAGAAGGCGGCAAGCTGCTCTATGGCGGCATAAAAGCCTCAACAGAGGGCAATTACGTGATTCCTGCTTTGGTTGAGGCCGAAAATCATTTTGAATGTGTGCAAAAAGAAACTTTTGGACCTATTCTTTATCTCATTAAATACAAAGGGAAAATTGAAAACGCAGTAACGCTGCAAAACGAAGTAAGCCAAGGACTTTCATCGGCTCTATTTACCAACAATTTGGCCGAAGCCGAATATTTTTTAAGCGCAGAAGGTTCTGATTGTGGCATAGCCAATATTAACATAGGCACATCGGGTGCAGAAATAGGCGGTGCTTTTGGCGGAGAAAAGGAAACAGGTGGTGGGAGAGAATCGGGCTCCGATGCTTGGAAAGCCTACATGCGCAGACAAACAAACACCATCAATTACTCAGGCAAGTTTGAATTGGCCCAAGGAATTGTGTTTGAATTCTAAAAGTCCCAAATTTTGCTTCTTCGCAGCCTGTAGTATTTACTCAAATTCATGATAAAGCCCAATGCCATATATATTATTATAGGTGAACCTTTGGCTATAAAGGAAGCGTAGATAAAAAATATCCTTATTTTACCTGAAGAAATACCCCATACATCGCCCCAGTAGCTGCAAATACCAAACGACTGTTTTTCGAAAAAGGCAATGGTTTCTTCTGCTTTTTTTACCAATTTCATAGGTGAACAAATGTTAAGCTTGTGTTACAAATATATAAAAATGTGCCAATATTTTGTAAAAATGAATGATAGTTTTAGTTTTGTTTATCCTAAACACTTTTAAAACAACCGAAAATGAAGAAAAACAGTAAGAATAGTTTGAAATTCGTTTCTGCTTCTGTAGCCGTATTTTTGGCAGGCTGTGCCGGTGTCGATATGAACAAACTGGCTAAAGAACAGCAACTAAAGTCCAACCCAAGCCCCTTGGAACTGCACGGTGATTCAGTGAAATTTGAGTTGTCGGCTGTTGTTCCGGTGAAAACTTTGAAAAAAAACAAGGTTTACACTGTCTATGTAGATTATAAGGCTTTCGAAAATCGCATAAACGCAGGTACAGTTGTTTTCAACGGCCCTGACTACCCCAACGCAGCTACCGAAGCACCTACATTATCGAAAAAATTTGCATTTCCTTATGCAGATAACTTGAAAAAAGGTCAACTGGTAGTGATTGGCGAAATGGCCGACCAAAACAAAGCAGGTAAAAAAACGCCTGAAATCACAGTTACAAGTGGTATCATCACCACTCCTTTGCTTGTTCAGCCCGTATATCCTTCTGCAATGGCAGACCACGGATACGACAACAGAGAGGAGTTGCAGCCTACTGTGGTTAATTTCTACTTTCAAAAGCGTATTGCAAAGCTCGATAACAAAGAGATGAAAGGTTCTAGAGCTAAGTTTTTTGAGAAATTCATTGCTTCAAAATACGTTACACGCACGGTAAACATCATTGGTACTCACTCGCCCGAAGGTTTTGAAGCTTTCAACGAAAAGCTTTCTGAGCAACGCGCCATGACGATAGAAAAATACTATCGTGAAACGATGAAAAAATTCAATTATGGTAAAGTAGCCGATTCGATCACATTCGTGGTAAAAGGAAAGGTAAAAGATTGGACAGATTTCAAAGTGCAATTGGATTCTTCAAAAAAACTAAAGCCTGAACAAAAACAAGAAATTTTGGCTATAGTTGATGGAGAAGAAGGTACTTTCCATCAAAAGGAATTGAAACTTCAAAAATTGAAGTCATATAAAATTCTTGAGAAAGAAATATATCCAAAATTAAGAAATGCCCAAACTGAGGTGTTGACCGTGAAGCCTAAGAAATCGGACGCCACCATTTTCTTGATGGCTAAAAACATAGCTTCGGGAAATAAAACAGCAAAAGATACTTTAGATGCCAAGGAATTGCTTTATGCAGCTACACTCACAGCCTCGCCTGATGAGCAAGAGTCTATTTTATTGGCTTCTGCCAAAAGAGACGACAGCTACGAAGCATACAATAACTTAGGTGCATTGTATATTGAAAAAGCAAAAAAAGAACCTAATGCCACCACAAAAGCCCAAATAGTAGACCAAGCATTGGCCAAACTGGAAATAGCTAAAAATAAAAGAGAAGGTTCTGAAGTGTATTTGAACCTAGCCACAGCCAAATTGATGAAGGGCGACAAAGCCGGAGCTCAAGAGGCTATGGTTTCTGCGGGTAAATTTCCTGCTACAGCCGATGTTACCAAAGGTTTGAAAGGCATACAAGGTGTGTTAGACATCAAATCGGGTAGCTACGATGCCGCGGTGTCAAATCTATCTAGCGGTGGTACAGATGCTCTTGTGGCCTTCGACAAAGGATTGGCTTTGCTTTGCAAAAAAGACAACCAAGCTGCAAAAGCTGCCATAGAAGAAGCT
>ERZ1066116.284-NODE-284-length-14780-cov-42.302411_pt1 | contig 14780 bp, 17 predicted proteins | sample MGYA00382763_ERZ1066116 | MGnify/ENA primary metagenome ERZ1066116 (study PRJEB33369, sample SAMEA5778346) | biofilm metagenome | biome: Industrial cooling water; feature: Water cooling tower basin; material: Biofilm | place: United Arab Emirates | collected...
ACACCAGTTGAACCTGCAACTCATCTTTTCATCTGCTTAGAGTGATTAAAGAGGGTTAAATTGACGACTAAAATAAAATTCACTCATTCCCAACAATGATGCTAAATCAGTCAGTTTAATCTCTTGATGAAGATGAGCATCGATGTAATCCAACACTTGTAACAACTGACGCTGAGGTAAACCACCCTCGTACATCACAGGTTGTGAACGAGCAGTCGCGTACTGCCGAATTAAGTGTACTGCCAGGACATTTGACAAGGATTCGATATAGAGTTTGCTGGCTGCATCAGCCTGTTGTAGTTCAGACAAAAGCATGAAACCAATCGCCTCGATTTGAGGATCACGGATTCGCGCTTGAGGAAGTAATTCTAAGCGATCGCTATCCATGTCCAAAGCCTCCCTCGCAACTCGTTGAATAAATCGGGAGGTCAGACGAATTTTGAGGTAATGATCGTCACCATCCCAACGGGCAAAAAAGGGCATTTGAGTAGGGGTAATGGAAAGATCACCTTTGGCATATAGACCAGTGTAAGTTTTTCCTTCACGGATTTGTAAGAGATGAATCGGACGAGTGTCCAGTGCTAAACAAAGGGTATGTTCATCATTGTGCTGGCAATTTCCTTCCCCAGGAGGCTCACGAAATTGCTCCACGAGGAGATTTTCCCAACCTTGCATTTGACTGGACAGAATGAGCGAGGCATCTGTTTCAGCATTAGGGTTAGAGGAAATATTCATCATGCACAACCAACTCGCCTAGTTTCGATTGTATTCACTTTTGCATTATTCATTCCGAATTGTGAGAAGTGACCGCAAGATTTTGATAGTGCCGCAAGAATCAGATAGTCAAGCATCAATCAGTTCTCTACTTTAGAAAGAGTAGTTAGAATGGGCATCGTATTGGAAAATAATGTTTAGCAAAATTTCTTACACAAGTCGTTCTGGATAGGAAAATATACATTCAACATGATGTGAAAGGCGATCGCCTTAATTTACTCATCGAGAGTATTTAAAGCAATGTTTAATTCTTCTTTGCAGCGAGTATTTCTGACTGTTTTTTGTTTATCCGGTCTAACCTCGTTCAATGTTTCTACTGACATCTGTGAAGCAGATAGAGATATCACATGATTACTGTTCATCACTTAAATAACTCTCGCTCCCAGCGCATCTTGTGGCTACTGGAAGAACTGGGTTTAGCGTATGACATTAAGTACTACGAACGTGACCCAAAAACGCTGCTAGCACCTGTATCGTTGCAACAGGTACATCCTCTCGGTAAGTCACCTATTATCACCGATGGAACACTGACACTAGCAGAGTCGGGAGCTATCATTGAATACCTGATAGAGCGATATGGTGAAGGACGATTAGCCCCTCCACCTGGTACACCAGAACGGTTACGCTACACCTACTGGCTGCATCACGCCGAAGGTTCAGCCATGCCACCTCTATTACTCAAGTTGGTTTTCGATCGCATTGAACAGCAACAGATGCCGTTCTTTGTCAAACCGATCGCCCGCATGATCACAAGTCGTACCAAAGAGACATTCATCATTCCTCAGATTACACAGCATTTGAATTATCTCGAATCAGAATTGGAGAAAACGCTCTGGTTTGCTGGAGATGAATTTACAGCGGCGGATATTCAGATGAGTTTTCCGATTGAAGCAGCCGTTGCAAGGGGTGGGTTGAATGCCAGTCGTCCACGGTTGATGGAATTTTGCGATCGCATCCACGCCCGCCCAGCCTACAAACGAGCCTTATCGAGGTGGTGCTTACCAGCTTGCCAGCTAGTTCAACCATTTGTTCTAGAAGGATGACCCTATGACAGACCAACACCCTTTGCTTCTTCGAGCCGAGCAAATTACGGCAAATTTGCACAGCTTTTCGCATCCCTGGAATCCAAACTCGGAATTAAGGGGAAATCAGCTAGGTAAGATGGTTGGGTTACAGCGCACAGGGGTTAACTTTATCCAAGTTCCTCCCGGCAAAGAATCATTCATCTATCATTCTCATTATCGAGAAGAAGAATGGATTTATATCCTATCGGGTCATGGCATAGCAGAAATTGATGGAGCAGAAGTTGCAGTCGGTGCTGGAGATTTTATGGGATTTCCTACGCCTTCGGTGGCTCATCATCTGAGGAATACAGGTGATGAAGATCTGGTATATCTAACCGGAGGAGAAAACTTAGAGGTTGAAATTGCTGAGTTTCCGCGTTTAGGCAAACGAATGATTCGGCGTGAAGGCGCGATCGAAATCTATGACTTATCCGATGCCAAACCCTTTGAACCATTAGATCCATGATGATGAACACTCGTTGGAGCTTCAATGGAGATACAGATTGAACCTTACAAAGCTGATCAACTGGATGCCATTATTCGTCTTTCGCTTCGAGCTTGGACTCCGGTCTTTGAATCGATTCAGAACGCAATGGATCTTGAGGTTTACCAGGAACTCTATCCCGAAGATTGGCGTGTGAGTCAGCAAAAGGCAGTAGAATCGGTCTGCACGGCTGAGGACACTCATGTATGGGTGGCGATGGATGCTGGTTCAATTACAGGCTTTGTGGCTGCGAAACTCAATGTAGAGACTCGCATGGGCGAAATTTACATGGTCGCTGTCGATCCAGATGTTCAAGGTCGTGGCATAGGCAGTGCTCTAATAAAATTTGCACTGGATTGGATGAAATCGGCAGGAATGTCCGTTGCAATGATCGAAACAGGGGGTGATCCGGGTCATGCTCCAGCCCGACGCACCTATGAAAAACTAGGGTTCGGACTATTACCGATCGCCCGATACTTCAAAAAGCTTTAGGACGCAGGACTGATCAGGATTGATCTTGAATTGCTTTATCAGCCACAACCGTAGACAACACAATTGAAACTTCGACCGCTCCCAGTTGAAGAAATCGCTCCATCATCGCTTCCAAGTGTTGCATCGACGGGAGAACGGCTTTCAAGATGTAGTATTCGTTTCCCACCACCCGGTGCGCCTCAATCACCTCAGGAAGATCGATTGCCAACTCTCGCAATCGTTGACAGTGTTCAATTTGTACGCGCAGCTTAAAAAATGCCGTGATGGGTAAACCAATCTTCCCTCGATTGACGTTGATCGTATAGCCTTCAATGATGTTTTCGTCCTCTAGCTTTCGGACTCGTTCTGCGATCGCGGTTCCCGTCAACCCAATGCGCTGACCCAGTTCCTTAAACGAAATCCGTGCCTCTGCTTGAAGAATCGATAGAATTTGCCAGTCTACTTCATCTAGATTCGTAACGGTTCCCATACTAACTCTCAAACCACTCTACATACTGCCATTTTATCCATTCAAGCGTTTGTTAAGTAACACTTCACTTTATCAGGTTAAATAGCTTATATTTGCTGAATAGTAAAGTAAAAACCCTAAAATACCTGATCTTTTGTCTGTATTTCTAATTGAAATTTGCTTAGGCTAGAAGCATTAATCCTGCTACAAAGGTTCAGGAGATCAGGCAATGGAATTAGGATTAAGGGATAAGGTTGTGCTGGTGACAGGTGCCAGCAAAGGTTTAGGATCGGCAATCGCCTTGGCGTTTGGTGAAGAAAAGAGTCAGCTTGTTTTGGTTGCACGTACCCAGAGCGAACTGGATCAAGTTGCAATGGATGCAAGAGAAAAGGGTGCGGCACAGGTGTTGGCGATCGCGGCTGATCTCACCCAAGCCGATGAAATTGAGCGAGTTGTTTCTACGGCAATTCAGCAATTTGGCACCATTCATGTGTTGGTCAATAATGCTGGCATTTTAGGCAGTTTTTCATCCTTTGAAGATCTTACTGATGAGGAATGGTTGCAGGTGTTCAACCTGAATCTCTTCTCGGTCGTGAAGTTGACTCGTGCCATTCTCCCCTACATGACCCGACAGAAATGGGGACGAGTAATCAACTTGTCATCTGAAAGTGGGTTGCAGCCTGATGCAGTGATGCCTCATTACAGTGCTACAAAGGCAGCACTTCTAAACCTGACCAAAAGCTTGTCTAAAGCCTATGGGCAACATGGCGTTTTGGTGAATAGTGTCTCCCCCGCTTTTATCAAAACACCAATGGTCGAAGCAATGCTGGCTCAAATTGCTCACGATAAAGAATTCAGCGTTGAAGAGGCTGAAACCTATTTCTTGAAAGAGAACCGTCCCCATATCGAACTAAGACGGGGTGGCACTTCTCCTGAAGTTGCAGCAGCCGTTGTGTTCCTGGCATCTGAAGCTGCTTCATTTATCGTAGGGACGAATTTACGAGTTGATGGTGGTTCTGTTGCAAGTATCTAAAAATTGACACACAACTGGAGAATGATTATGACAACACAACAATCACGAGTATGGTTTATTACAGGGTGTTCAACGGGATTTGGGCGTGCTTTAACTGAAGCAGTTTTAGAGCGGGATGAAATTGTGGTTGCAACGGCTCGGCAACCTGACAAGCTAAATGATTTAGTTCTGCAATACGGTGTTGGGCAAAGCCCTGCCGAAGGCACTCGTATTCTAGCGTTGCCTCTTGATGTGACTAAATCCTCCGATATTCAAACGGCTGTAAGTCAGGCGATCGCCACCTTTGGGCGGATTGATGTGTTGGTGAATAACGCTGGATACGGTGTATTTGGAGCGGTGGAAGAAGTGAGCGATGCCGATGTGCGGCGGCAGTTTGAAACAAATGTGTATGGTGCATTGAATGTCACTCGTGCTGTTTTACCTCATCTGCGTCGCCAACGTTCAGGGCATATTCTTAACATCTCCTCTAGTGGAGGCTTTATTGGTTTTGCAGGGGCAGGTATTTATTGTGCTTCAAAATTTGCGTTAGAGGGCTGGTCAGAGGCATTGGCGAAGGAAGTTGCATCGTTAGGGATTCACGTCACGATCATTGAACCGGGTGCCTTTCGGACTGCTTTTAATGGTACGTTCGTTTCTCCCAATCAATCGATCGATGACTATGCTACTACCAGTGGACAGATGCTGCAATGGCTCCAACAAATGAACGGACAACAGCCCGGTGATCCTCATAAGGCAGCAATTGCTATGATTCAAGCTGTAAACCATCCCAATCCTCCACTCCGGTTAGTATTGGGAGCAGATACCCTGGATGCAGTTTATGCGAAGTTAGAGGCTGTAGCAACGGATTTAGCGGACTGGAAGAATATTTCAATCAACACTGCGTTTGATGGTGTAGCAGTCAGTGCGATCGGGGGTTAAATCTACCCTCAGCATTCTAGAAATTAAGCGCAAGTTTTTGACAGTAACACAAGAATTAGACAGCGCAAGCATAAATAACTGATTAATCTAAAAGTTCTGCCAACACACAAATTTACAAACACTCGTCTTTAAGGAAATAGTTCATAAAGATCTGCAACTTCTTTAAGTAAAGCTGAGAAGACAAAAGCATTTGTCAAGTCTCCAGCTTTAATCGAGAAAAGAAAATGAAGAAAGAATTTAAAGCGATCGCTCTTACACTGAGATCAACTTTATCTCTCATTTGGAACGTTCTATTTACCTCTGTATCAGATGAGCCACGTATTTGGCAGGAACGCGATCGATTCGGTAATGTTTGGTGGTACGTTTATGATCCCATTAGTCGTCGCTCCATTCAATTTCCCTCAGAGCAGGAAGTGCGACGATGGTTAGAGAAACGATTTTCTAATCGCTAAATTCTCTCTGAGACGAGTAAGATCTTTAGCAAAGAACCCTTCATTGCAGACCTGGCTCAACTTGAAGGGATTTGAATTACAGGTACTCCTCACAAATAGAGGTCAGTATGGCTCACTTGATCTACACGGCGAACTCGTCACTCGACGCTTACATCGAGGATGTGAATGGCAAATTTGACTGGACAGCGCCAGACGAGGAATATTTCAGGTTTATCAGCAACCTCGTACGGGAAGCTGGCACTTATCTCTACGGACGGCGAATGTATCAGACCATGATGCTTTGGGAGACCGACCCCAGCTTAGCTGCTGAGTCTCCACTTAGGCGCGACTTCGCAGAGATCTGGCAAACAGCCAATAAAATCGTGTACTCCAAGACCTTGGAGAGGGTATCCACTCGCAAAACACAGCTTGAGCGAAGCTTCGATCCAGAAGCAATTCGACAATTAAAAGAGGCTGTTGAACAGGATATCCTCATCGGTGGTGCTGAGCTTGCTGCCCACGCCTTTCGATCAGGATTGATTGATGAGTGTCATCTGTTCCTCCTGCCGATCATTGTAGGAGGCGGCAAACCATGTCTCCCAGACAACATTCGATTGGATCTCGATCTTTTGGAGGAACGCCGCTTTGGCAGTGGCGTGGTTTTCCTCCGTTATCGAACCAGGCAAGGAAGAGCCACCTAACACAGCGTCTGATTGACGGTGAGTACGCACTGCGTTTTTGAGCATTCTCGTGGCTTTCAGCTTTTCCCGTTTCGAGGGCGAGTCTACCCTCCTACCACCGCAGCTTCGCTACCCTTCCCCCTGTTGAACGCGACCCAGACGATTTGGGGATTTGCTACAGGAATGTTGTTCTTTGTGTGCCCCTCTTTATATGAAAAGTAAGCAAATTAGCCATAACGGAGTTCAGCTTTTTTCAGAATCCTTTGGTTCTCCAGATGATGCTCCAATTTTGTTAATAATGGGAGCGATGTCTTCTGGTATTTGGTGGCCGGGAGCGTTCTGCCATCAGTTAGCGGCTGTGGGACGATATGTAATTCGTTACGATCACCGAGATACTGGAAAATCCACCAGCTACGAGCCTGGACAGATCAACTATTCGGTTGAAGATCTGGCGGATGATGCGTTTTGTGTTCTCGATGGCTACGGGATTCAGAGTGCTCATGTGGTTGGAATGTCGCTGGGAGGCTATCTGGCTCAACTCATGGCGCTCCAACAGCCTCAACGGGTCAACAGTCTGACCTTGATTGCTTCAGAACGGTTGGCTGAAGCAGACTCTACTATGCCTGAGATTGATCCATCCGTTCTCAATTACCATGCAAAAGCGGGTGAACTGGATTGGACAAACCGCGAAGCAGTGATTGAATATCAAGTTGGGGCATGGCGACTGCTGTCCGGTTCAGCGCATGCCTTTGATGAGTCACTGATTCGTGAATTAGCAGGGGCAGACTTCGATCGCACTCCCGATCCCACCACTGCCTTTAACCACGCTCTGCTTGGGGGAGGGGAGCAATGGCTGGGTCGGCTTGGCGAAATTGCGGCTCCAACTCTGATCATTCACGGCACAGAGGACTCTGTTCTGCCCTATGCTCATGCTCTAGCATTACAAGCAGAGATTCCCCATGCTGAATTACTCACACTGCATGGAACAGGGCATGAACTTCATCCCGATGATTGGTCTGTCATCATTGAAGCAATCCAGCAGCACACAGCATCATGAAAAACGGTGAGTATGAACGATCACCACATTGAGTTGATCCATCAGTTATTTTCAGCAGCAGATCAAAACAATTTGCCGCTATGGTTACAGGGTGGTTGGGCGATCGATGCCAAATTAAATTGCATTACCCGTGAGCATGAGGATATTGATATTGCCTATCCGGGCGATCACACGGCTGAGTTTCTGGCGTTACTGCACTCCTTTGGGGGTGTCATTACAGAGCAAACCTCCTACGGTTTTCTGGCAGAAATGCAGGGCATTCTCCTAGACTGTGAACCCTGCATTCGAGTTGGAGAGGGCTACGAGCTAGAGGGCTTACCTCCGGGAACCTGCCCACCCGAACCTACAGGAAGTCTTGGCGGTCAATTACTTCGTTGTACCAGTTGGGAAGCGATTCTCTGGGATTATTTTTACTACATGGAAGAAGTTCCGCAGAATGAGTGGCGACCTAAAGATTTCTCAAGTTTTGCGATCGCCAAAGAATCATTTGGTGAAACTGCAACACAAAACTTACATGAGCAGTTCAAAAACTTTTTTGCTTCACCCCTTGACACTGACGGAGCGTGAGGTTCGTACCATAGATTCATTCACAGCTTAAGGTTGTCTGCACCGAGTCAGGAGGGGAAAATGCAATCGGTTGCACTCAAGGTCGGTGATCTCGCAAAACAAACCGGGGTCTCGGTACGGACGTTACATTACTACGACGAAATCGGCTTACTTTCGCCCTCTCACCGCACTGAAGCAGGGTATCGACTCTATAGCAGGGAAGACATCATTCGCTTGCAGCAAATCCTATCGCTGCGGCAAATTGGCTTCTCCCTCGAAGAAATCCGTGAGTGCCTGGAGCAACACAGTTTTTCCTTCGATCACATTATTCAACTGCATACTGCTCGCTTGCGTGAGCAAATTGAGCTCTCTCAAAAATTGCTCAATCGACTGGAAGCGATCGCTCAAGCGACCAGTTCGATGCAAACCGTATCTGTGGAAGCACTCATTCAAACCATTGAGGCAATGAATATGTTGGAAAAATATTACACCCCTGAACAGTTGAAATCTCTCAGGCAACGTCAGGAATTGATCGGCGAAGAGCGGATTAACCAAGTTCAAGCCGAATGGCAAGCTTTATTTGAGCAAGCACGGGCAGAGATGGCGAAGGGCACTGATCCAGCCAGTGAACCCGTCAAAGCTCTCGCTCGACGATCGATTGAATTGATCCAAGAATTTACAGGGGGTGATCCTGGAATTGAACAATCCCTAAACCAGATGTGGCAACAGGAGCAGCCTGAAGTAGTCAGCCGAGGAATGGTCGATACAGCGGTGATGGAATATCTGGGTAGAGCTAGGGCTGCTCTGGAGCAAACAGAGTAATAAGAAGTGGGCGATCTGAGTTATTAGGTAGATTGAGACAACAGCAGCCCTTGACGCATAATCTGCTTACAGGTTGGCAAAAATCCTCCCATTAGAGGGATTTCAATCATAGGTGGCACCCTACAAGTTAATTTCTCCAATCAAAGCAACTGATACAACAGTTCAAGCGCCTCACTAGAATGACCTCCAAGTAGGTTCGCTAACGGCTTAAGAATCTGACAAACCATATCTCATCATTCAAGGCTTTAATGCAACCCTTGGAAAACCTTCAAAAAAATCGTCCAGAAGCTTAATTTTCTAGATTTTGGCAAGCGATATACTTTGGGAAATGGCTGGCAGTTCTTCGTCGGGGGGAATTTAATGATCCGTCTCGATCAGCTGATTGCCACATTGATGCAGGTGGTGATAGACAATTCAGGAGCCGAAACTGGCGCTCTGATTCTCCTGGAAGAGGATCAACTTGCTGTGGTGGCTCAATGCAGCGGAAATAAACCGTATGATCTGGAAAAGTTTGCTGTTGCTAACTGTGCAACGATTCCTGTCTCCGTCATTCACTCGGTAGAACGTACTCAAGAAACACTGGTATTTGAGGATGCAGTCAGCGAACCGTCTTTTTTAACTGATCCTTACATTCAACACAATCAGACGCGATCGCTCCTCTGTCTACCCATTCTCAATCAAAGTCAGTTGATTGGTATTCTTTATCTAGAGAACAATCTTAGTGCTGGAGTGTTTACCCGCGATCGCTTGCAAGTCCTGAAACTGTTGATGGCTCAGGCAGCGATTTCACTAGAAAATGCTCGGTTGTGTGAACAGTTAGAAGACTACACGAAAACACTGGAACGGAAGATAGAAGAGCAAACTCAAGCCTTACAGCAGGAGATAATCGATCGCGAACGAACAGAAGACGCATTACGACAAAGTGAAGCAAATTATCGCAATCTGCTACAAACCGCGAATTCAGTCATCATTCGCTATGACCCGCAAGGACGGATTCACTACATCAACGATTATGGGATAAAACTTCTTGGCTATGAAGAACATCAAATCTTAGGGCGAACCTTATTTGAAACCATTATTCCAGACATTGAAATCTCTGGGCGCGATGTCAAACCTATGGTTCACGATTTACTTCGCAACCCTCAAGCGTACCCGCAAGGTGAGGGTGAAAATCTGTGTCGAGACGGTCGGCGAGTTTGGGTGGCCTGGTCGAATCAAGCTATTTTCAATGAACAGGGAGAGTTCGTTGAAATCTTATCGGTGGGCAATGACACCACTCAGCGTAGACAAGCAGAAGAGGCATTACAACGCAGTGAAGCCAAGTTTCGCAATATCTTTGAAAACTCGCAGGTTGGCATCTACCGCACCCGCACCTGTGATGGATTGATTCTCAATGCCAATCAACGCTTTGCCGATCTGTTTGGCTTTGATTCACCCCAGGAGATGATTGGGATTGAACACACTACAGGCTATTGGGTCAATCTCGGCGATCGCCAACGAGGCATTGAGGTGTTGAAGCGGGACGGGGAAGTGCGAAGCTTTGAAGCACAGATGCGAAAACGGGATGGGACAGTGTTTTGGGGGCTTTTCTCTTCTTATTTGAATGTAGCCGATGACTACATCGAAGGGGTACTTGCGGATATTAGCGATCGCAAACAGGCAGAAGTCGCGTTGCAAGACTCTGAAGCAGAACTGCGATCGCTCTTTTCAGCCATTCCCGATCCAATGTGTATTTTCGATGACGAAGGGCAATTGATCTGTGCAATCAAAGGGAATCCGTCCTATGGAGAGTTATATCGGGAGGAGTACACTGGCAAAACACTGCATCAACTCTATGACAGGGAACAAGCCGATGAATTCCTGAGTTATGTTCAGCAGGTGTTGAGAACCCAACAAGTCCTCACCGTTGAATACAGCCAGTGGATAGCTGGACGAGAAATCTGGTTTTCGGCTCGTATTGCCCCAATTCGGCATAAGCAGGTGATTTGGTTGGCGCGAGATATTACGCCGCAAAAACAAGCAGAAGCCACCTCAATTCTGGAAGAACGCAACCGCATGGCACGCGAAATTCACGACACCCTCGCTCAGTCGTTTACAGGCATTCTGGCTCAGGTCGGAGCGGCAAACCAGGTGCTAACGGATGATGTCGAAGCAACTGGGGCACATCTCGACCTGATCAAAGAATTGGCGCGAACTGGACTGACTGAAGCACGGCGATCGGTTGTCGCGCTCCGCCCCCAGCTTTTGGAGGAAGGCAGTCTACAGAGCGCTCTCCATCGTCTTGTCGCTCAACTCAGAACTGCCGCACTAGATACCACTTTGTATTATGAGATCGAGGGTGCAGTGTATGCTCTACCGAGTGAAATTGAGAGTAATCTACTGAGGATTGGGCAGGAAGCCTTAACCAACGCGATTAGACACGCCCATGCTGACGAAATTCGAGTGAAGCTAGTTTACGATCGCGATCAATTTTGCTTGCGCGTGAAAGACAATGGGCAGGGCTTTGGAGTTGGTAGTATTCCCTCCTCTAAGGGATTTGGCTTACTTGGCATGAGCGAACGGGCAGAGCGCATCGGCGCACAACTCACCATTCGGAGTCAACCCGGACAGGGAGCAGAGATGATTGTCACTGTCAATCGGGAGTAGCAACACGATGAGCCAATCCGCGACCATTCGGGTTCTGATTGCAGATGATCACGCCATTTTTCGGCAAGGATTAGCCACGATTATTAATCGTGACCCAGATATGCAGGTGATTGCCCAGGCTGAAAATGGGGAACAGGCGATCGCGCTATTTGAGGAACATCAACCGGATGTCACGCTCATGGATCTGCGAATGCCTGAAGTGGAAGGCGTTGCCGCCATCGGTGCAATTTGTGCGATCGCTAAATCGGCTCGAATTATTGTGCTGACCACCTATGATAGTGACGAAGATATCTATCGGGGATTGCAGGCAGGCGCAAAGGGATATCTGTTGAAAGAAACTGAACCGGACGAGCTTCTGAATGCGATTCGCACCGTTCATCGGGGTCAGCAGTATATTCCGCCCGATGTGGGCGCAAAGTTGGCACAGCGCCTCAGCAATCCAGAATTAAGTGAACGAGAACTAGAAGTGCTCCGCTCACTGGCACAGGGAATGAGTAATGCCGATATTGCGACTGCTTTGAGTATCGGTGAAGGCACAGTTAAATCTCACGTCAATCGGATTTTGAATAAGTTAGATGTTAGCGATCGCACTCAAGCTGTGATTGTTGCCGTTAAACGCGGCATTGTCAGTTTATAGGGTTGCTGTAGCCAGTGGATAACTAGCAGTCTTCGTTCAAGCTGTCCGTAACCGTTCAATGTCTCGAATGGGCGGCGCACCGAACAAGCGCGAATATTCCCGACTGAACTGTGAGGGACTTTCATATCCCACCTGGTAGGCAGTAGAGGTCGCATCGAAATCCTCAGCCAACATCAGACGACGCGCTTCTAACAGTCTTAACTGCTTCTGATACTGAAGCGGACTCATCGAAGTGACTTGCTTGAAATGCTGATGAAACGACGAAGTAGACATCCCGATCTGACTCGCTAAATCCTCGATCCGCATCGGCTTGGTAAAATCAGATTTGATTTGTTGAATCGCTAAAGCAATTCGCTGCATATTACTGCCGGATGTGGCAATTTGACGCACGGCTTCCCCTTGTTCACCCAACAACAGATGGTAATAGAGTTCACGAATCATTAACGGTGCCAGCATGGGGATGTGTTGCGGAGTGTCTAAGAGCTTGACGAGGCGAAGGGCACACTCCATCAAGGCTGGATCAACGTTGCTAACCGATACACCTCGAACAGAGTTTTCTTTCTTTGCCGAACTGGTACCCATTTGGGCAACCATCTCACACAATTGCATCAAGTCTAAGTTCAGCTTCAGCCCCAAATACGGCTTGTCAGACGTCGCCTCAGTCACAAAGCCACTCAGCGGTAAATCAACGGAGACGACAAGATACTGCATTGCACCATACTGATACATCTCCTCACCCAGAAATGCTTTTTTCTGCCCCTGAACAACGATCGCCAGAATGGGTTCGTACACGCTATGAGGTGCATTGGATACGGTATCTGAGCGCGCAAAGTCTAATTGCTCGATCGCCGTGGGTTGAATTATGTTGCCGCTAGATTGGGTATGCCGCATGATCCGTGTGGCGATTTCCTGGCGGTGATCTGCGATTACATCAGGATGAGAGACTGCAACTGTCATAGCAGAGACTCGGCTAACTCAACACCTTACAGTTGACATTATAGAATCTCTGCAAACGATCGCTCTGGAGAATTAGGCAATCATCGGATAGGTTTGGGCATTTCAACACCAGCTTTTCCAACCTATGCTGGACTTACACGAATAGACAAGATGAGGATCAGGCAATGATGCAAGAAGGCAAAAATCGCCTGAGTGACCGGAATGATTAATGAGCAGGAAAACCTTATGTATGTAGTTTTTGGAGCGACGGGACAGACAGGTTCAGCAGTGGCTAACGCTTTGCTTGAGAGAAATTTTCCAGTGCGCGTTGTCTTGCGCTCTGATAAAGCTGCCAGTACATGGCGAGAAAAAGGTGCAGACGTAGCGGTTGCCGAAGTCACTGATGTCGAAGCGATGACCGCCGCGATGCGTGAAGCGGATGCCGTCTATGTGATGAATCCACCTGCTTACAACGTCAGCGATATGTTTGCGCTGGCAGAACAGATCGGCGAGTGTTATATTGAAGCCCTTACAAACGCTGATGCACGGAAGGTCGTGTTACTGTCTTCGGTTGGTTCACAGCACGCTTCCGGTACGGGCAACATTTTGACGACCCATATTTTAGAGCGCATGTTGGGCAACTTGGCAGTTCCCGTCACAGTTCTGCGAGCGGCAGCGTTTATGGAGAATTGGGAGAGTGCCGCCGCGATCGCTGCCGAACAAGGGGTACTGCCCAGTTTTTTTGCTCCACTCGATCGTCGGCTGCCCATGGTTTCGACCGAAGACATCGGGCGCACTGCGGCTGAAGCCATGATTGAAGACTGGAAAGGTCAGCGCATCATCGAACTGCATGGTCCGATCGACTACTCACCAAACGATGTCGCTGCTGCTTTTGCCGCTGTGCTTAACCGTAATGTACAGGCAATTGCTGTTCCCGAAAGCGACTGGCAAGCAACGATTTCCAGCTTTGGCTTTTCACCTGAAGCCGTCAACAGCTACAGCGAGATGATGCGCGGTTTCAACTCTGGTCATATCGTCTTTGAAAGTAGCCCAGAGATAGAAACGCGCACCGGACAAACTGCAATAGAAGCTGCTGTTGATAGATTGACTGGAAGCAAATCCAAGTAAAAATTAGCTTGAGGAGATTGAAATAGTGCGTTATTTAAGTCAAATTTTCACGGGAGCAGGGCTGATTGGGCTGTTGGCTATTCCGGTGATGATGCAAGCTCACGCGAAGGCAGAGATTCAATCGAATGTGACTGCGTTTGGGTCAAGTGATTACCTGACAGTATTGAATCAACAGTCCTTCCTGTTTCAGCCTTCAGCGATCGCAGACTTATCCCAAGCAACTGCGTCTAATCCAGCAGATACACAAGCAACTCAGATGATCGAGCAACGCAACAAAGCAACTGTCCAGCAGTCTTTCGACCAATGGCGCAACGGAACTGGCAGTGCCTTTGATCTGCTTGCCCCGGATATAACCTGGACAATTACTGGGACGGGTGCAACTGCGGGCACATATCGCAGCCGACAAGCATTACTCGATCAAGTCGTTAGCCCGACCAGTGCCCGATTATCAACTCCAATTGTCCCGACTGTACGCGGCATTTGGGCGGATGGCGATATGGTGATCGTGCTGTGGGACGGGGAGGCGACCGCCAGAGACGGCAGAGCGTATCGGAACACCTACACGTGGTATTTCCGCATGAAAGACGACCAGGTAATCGAAGCGATCGCCTTCCTAGACATGAGCAAGTTTCAGTAGATCGCAAATTCTCTAGGAAAGGGGTAGGGTCAGGCTAAACGCATTAA
>ERZ1066116.285-NODE-285-length-14759-cov-19.341404_pt1 | contig 14759 bp, 11 predicted proteins | sample MGYA00382763_ERZ1066116 | MGnify/ENA primary metagenome ERZ1066116 (study PRJEB33369, sample SAMEA5778346) | biofilm metagenome | biome: Industrial cooling water; feature: Water cooling tower basin; material: Biofilm | place: United Arab Emirates | collected...
ACTAATGACCAATGACTAATGACCAATGACTAATGACCAATGACTAATGACCAATAACTCTATGAAAACAACTTCTTCTCCTCGAATTCCCGGTGGTCGTCGGGGCGATCGCAAACACACTCCAAAAGTCGATCGCAAAGGACTATATCAACGAGCTATTCGAGAATCCTTTGTCAAACTGAAGCCGCAAGTAGCAGTAAGAAATCCTGTTATGTTTGTGGTGTGGCTGGGTACGCTTGTCACGCTGCTGGTGACAATTAATCCTAATCTATTTGGTACGGTTCAGGCAGACATTGGGCAACAGCGATTACTCAATGGCATTATCACCTTCATCCTGTTTTTCACCGTTTTATTTGCTAACTTTGCTGAAGCGGTGGCAGAAGGCCGGGGAAAGGCCCAGGCAGATGCACTGCGATCGACCCGTTCTGACACGATCGCCCGGAAGTTGCTGACCGATGGCAAGATTCAGGAAGTGAACTCAACGGAGTTGCGTCGGGGCGATCAGGTGAAAGTGATTGCGGGAGACATGATTCCTGCTGATGGTGAGGTGATTCAGGGCATCGGCTCGGTTGATGAGTCAGCCATTACTGGAGAATCAGCTCCCGTTCTGAAACAACCGGGCACCGATATTGCCAGTTCGGTTACGGGGGGAACTCGACTGCTTTCCGATGAACTGATTGTGCGGATTACTTCTGATCCGGGTCAGGGGTTTATCGATCGCATGATTTCCCTGGTGGAAGGAGCCGAGCGCACCAAAACCCCAAACGAAATTGCGCTGACAGTGTTGCTGGCAGTGCTGACCCAGGTATTTCTGATTGTGGTTGCCACAACTCCCTCGATTTCGGGCTACATTGCGGGCTTTCTAGACAGCGTGCCCGGAGCCGCGACAGGCGACAGCTTACGGGCTGGAACCAGTATCGCCATTCTCATTTCCCTCTTAGTGGCGCTGATTCCCACGACGATCGGTGGATTGTTGAGCGCGATCGGTATTGCTGGGATGGATCGGGTGGCTCAGTTCAACGTCATTGCCACCTCTGGGCGTGCCGTAGAAGCCTGTGGGGACGTGAATACGCTAGTTCTGGATAAAACGGGCACGATCACGCTGGGGAACCGTCTGGCTGATGAATTTATCCCCGTCAATGGTCACTCGGTTCAAGCCGTTGCTGATGTTTGTTTAGCGGCGAGTGTGTTTGATGAAACCCCCGAAGGGCGATCGATCGTCCAGTTAGCCCAAAAGCTAGGGGCAAGGTTCGACCTGGATGGGCAACCCGCTGAAGGAATTGAGTTCTCGGCTCGAACCCGGATGAGTGGCACTGACCTTGACAGTAAAGAGTATCGCAAGGGGGCTGTAGATGCAATTAAGGGGTTTGTGCGATCGCGCGGTGGGCAAGTTCCGGCAACGCTAGATGAAGCCTATGAGCGAGTATCTCGCTTAGGTGGAACGCCTCTCGCTGTGTGTAAAGGCGACGATATCTACGGCGTAATTTACCTGAAGGACATCGTGAAACCGGGGCTACGAGAGCGATTTGACCAACTGCGACGGATGGGTGTCAAAACCGTCATGCTGACGGGAGATAACCGCATTACGGCCTCTGTGATTGCCCAGGAAGCGGGAGTGGATGACTTTATTGCTGAAGCCACACCCGAAGACAAGATTGACGTAATTCGTAGTGAGCAAGCACAAGGTAAACTCGTTGCGATGACTGGAGACGGCACAAATGATGCACCCGCTTTAGCACAAGCGAATGTTGGTTTAGCGATGAACTCTGGCACTCAAGCTGCTAAAGAAGCCGCCAATATGGTGGATTTAGATTCTGACCCAACTAAGTTAATTGATCTGGTAACGATTGGGAAACAACTACTGATTACTCGTGGTGCCTTAACAACTTTTTCGGTTGCTAATGATATTGCCAAATATTTCGCTATTATTCCTACTATCTTTGCGGCTGCGGGAATTGGTGCGCTCAACATTATGGGGTTGAAAAGTGCCCAGTCTGCGATCGTTTCTGCCCTGATTTACAACGCTCTGATCATTCCAGTCCTGATTCCTCTAGCTTTGCGAGGTGTACAGTTCCGTCCCCTCACCGCCGATCAACTGCTGCAACGCAATATTTTGATTTACGGTCTGGGTGGCATTATTGCGCCGTTTATTGCGATTAAGGCGATCGATTTGATTTTGCCGCTTTAGTTGGTCATTGGTCATTGGTCAGTAGTCATTGGTCATTGGTCATTGGTCAGTAGTCATTGGTCATTGGTCAGTAGTCATTGGTCATTGGTCAGTAGTCATTGGTCATTGGTTGTTGGTATTTACAAATGACACATGACAAATGACAACGAACAAATGACAAATGACAAACAACAAATGACAATCCCATCCCCACGATTAAACTTATGAACCGCAAACACTCCACTTACTTATTTCTAGCAATTTGCTTCAATCTTGCTGTTGCCCCTGTTGTTTATGCTGCCAGCGGCAATGAATTCTCCCGGACTCAAGCCTGGTCGCTAGGGTTATTGGGACTGGGAACTATTGTACTTTCCGTTTATTTGTTCTTTGTCATGTTTGTGCCGGAGAAGTTCTAATGAGTTTTGCACGCGAAGCCGGTCGAGCCATTCGATCAACCCTGTTACTCTGGGTCATCACTGCTTTGATTTATCCATTGGTGATGGTTGCCATTGGACAAATCGCCTTCCCGTTCCAGGCAAATGGTAGTATTTTGACGAATGCTCAAGGGCAACCTGTTGGTTCAGCTTTGATTGGGCAGCCATTTACAAGCGATCGCTACTTCAACAGTCGCCCCAGCACTACCAGCTACAGTACCGCTAACCCGAATGCAGACGAAGCGGGTATTCTCAAAACGGGCGTGTCCGGCGCGAGTAATCTGGCTCCGTCCAATCCTGATCTGCTCAAGCGAGTTCAAGAAACCACGGCTCAACTGGACAAGGCAGGCATTCAAGCCACTGCCGATCTGGTTTATACCTCTGGCTCCAGCCTTGACCCCCATATCACACCCGAAGCCGCTAGAGCGCAAATTACGCAGGTGGCAACAGCACGGGGATTACAACCCAGTCAACTGGAAACCTTGATTAACCAAAACACAGATCGTCGCTTCTTAGGCATCTTTGGCGAACCGGGTATTAATGTATTGAGGCTTAATTTAGCTCTGGATCAATTGTGAGGTCAGTGGTCACTGGTCAGTGGTCAGTGGTCACTGGTCAGTGGTCTAATACAAATGACTACTGACGCATAACGAATGACGAATAACAAATGACGAATAACAAATGACGAGTGACGAATGACGCATAACAAATGACAAATGACGCATAACAAATGACAAATGACAAATGACGAATGACAAATGACGAATAAACGGGGCAAACACAAAATCTTCATTGGCATGGCTCCCGGTGTCGGTAAAACCTATCGAATGCTGGAAGAGGGGCATCGACTCCGGCAGGAAGGGATTGACGTGGTGGTTGGGCTATTGGAAACCCACAATCGGCAGGAAACCGCACAACGGGCAGAAGGGCTAGAAATCGTTCCCCGACAGCAAAATAACTGCTCTGGTGTCGTTCTGTCTGAGATGGACACAGACGCAATCCTGGCTCGCCAACCGCAACTGGTTCTGATTGATGAACTGGCTCATACCAATGTCCCTGGTTCTCAGCGAGAAAAACGCTATCAGGATGTAGAACTCGTTTTGGCCGCCGGGATTGACGTGTATTCAACGGTCAACATTCAACATCTAGAGAGCTTAAATGACCTGGTTGCCAGAATTACAGGGGTTGTGGTGCGTGAACGCATCCCCGATCGCCTGTTGGAAGAAGCGGATCAAGTCGTGGTGATTGATGTCACGCCGGAAACTTTAGAAGACCGCCTCAAAGACGGAAAAATCTATGCCCCTGAAAAGGTAGACCAATCCCTACAAAATTTCTTCCAGCGGCGTAACCTGATTGCGTTAAGGGAACTGGCATTACGAGAAGTTGCTGACAACATTGAGGAAGAGGCGCTTGAACAAGCATCGAATGGCACAAAAGCCGATGCGCCCTTTTGTAGTATTCATGAACGGGTGTTAGTCTGTGTCTCCACCTATCCCAATGCCATTCAACTGATTCGGCGGGGCGCTCGCATTGCTAGCTATATGCATGCTCCTTTCTACTGCTTGTTTGTCGATGACCCCGATCGCTTTCTCACTAAAATAGAAAGTTTACACCTTGAAACCTGTGAAAGACTCTGTAAGGAATTCGGTGGAGCATTTATCCGAGTGAAAAACCATGACAAAGCAAAAGCGATCGCAGCAGTTGCCCAAAATTATTACATTACTCAAATCGTAATTGGTGAGAGTCAACGATCTCGTTGGCAATTAATGCTGCGCGGATCACTCACACATAAACTATTGCGATCGCTCAAACACATTGATGTGCATATCATTGCAACCGATAAAATAAGCTAAAGCTATTTCCCTTTGAGAGTCAGTTGCTAGATGCGAATGCACTGTCACCTTGTCACCACAATGGGTAGAAGTTGCGACATAATACTGACCTTCGTATGGCAACGGTTGCTATTGGCAACGTACTACAGATAGCTCCTGTTGGGGCGATCGCACTACAACTTCTGCAAAAACAAGCTTCCTGTAGCTCTTTCACGCAGGGGGTTAAGGTTGCCTAACGACCAAGTTCAGCGGCGGCAGTTAACCTATAATTCTCAACAGAGATCTCTCATCCGTCCGTTGTTTTCCGAAATATTTATCTACACTTCTTATTCCTCTTATTAACAATTGTAGAAATACTTTTGGAGCTTATCCATAATTTCTACTACATCATCAGGTAGCTCAAGCAATGCCTCAACTAGTTTTGAAGGAGTTAAGGTGAGGTGATATTTATTCTGACACCAGGTTCTTAATTGTGTTAGAACCTCCTTTCCAGGACAATTTCTTACTTGCCAAGCTTGATCATTCCAGTTTTCACTAAACCACTCCTCTCCCTTCCGTTCCTTAGTTGAAGGATCTAACGAATTATTAAGAGTCTCACGATATCTTGGTACTACCTGACATTTGACAGTGCTACAAATCTCAGTACTACTTAGTATTTCATTAATTCTCTCTTGAATTTCATCAAGAGATGGATAGTCAACGCTTTTATCTATATATTTCTTTCGTTGCTCAACCAAATTCAATACCGCTTTTGCTATTACAGCAGAATCAAGCAGATAGTTTTCGATTTCCTTACATTGCAAACGTAAAAGCAACGTACTAGAGTTTCCGATATTTTCTATAGAGGGCTTATCAAATGAAAATTCATAATCATTGTCGACTATACAAGCAATTTTTACATCTAATTTAAATACTTCAAACAAAAGTTTCTGAAAAGAATTTAGATGTTTACTATCGCCCTTTCCATCTGGAAGTTCAGCGATAATAACGGAGTTATCTATAAATGGATTAATGAAGGCAGAGTTTGCTTGACAGAAAGAACTCGCAAGTTTAGAGAGTACAGTACGATCCATGCCTCCCTCAACAAATAAAATTTTGTTTGCTCCATAGTTACGAATAGCATCGGCTTTCGTTACAGCACCTAAATCTGCAAGAAAGTGACCTACTCCGTTACAGGTACGACTTTCACTTTTAGTGCGATCAATCCACGTTAAATACTCAACTGGAATCTCTGCAATAAAATCAGGAGCATGACTTGTTACAAAGATTTGCACATTCTTTTCAACAGAATGGTCAAGAAGCATCTGTGCGATTTGGTGTTGCAAGGTACTATGAAGGTGAGCATCTGGTTCATCTAACAAAAGGCATCTTGACCTTGAAAAGTGCAATATTACAGCTAGACTTGCAAGAGTACGAAGCCCACCACCGCTTACACTAATATCAAAGTTTGTTTCGTCTTCCTCAAACTCAATCAGAACTTGAGGCGGACTTGTATGCGTCAGTTGAGGCAACTTTATAACAGTGTTAGGCAAGTATTGCTGAACAATCTCTACGACACGATTAGAATTTCTATTATCACCGTCATTACATAGCCAGTATAGATACGAACGCCAGCATTCTGCTATCAAACCTTTATCTAGTTTTTGCCTTAAATCAGGGTGATAAATAAACTGCTCAATAGGGGGAAGACTTGCAGTAGGAGGAACAAAAGTTGGGAAGAGCAAAAAGAAGTCTTCTACAAACTTTTGATACTCAACTTCTTGAATTCTACTTTGGATTGATTCATTTTCTTTAAGAAAATCCAGCGTATAATTTTCACGACCTACTATTTTTAGCTTTATCTCAATATCATTGGTTAATATCAATTTGATCTCGCACGGAATAGAAGTTTTCTTGTTTAGCCATAAAGCATCGGGATCACCCGAATTTTGACGCTCAATAACCCCAGAATTCTTAAATCTGTAGTCAGACGACCACAAGATATTGACAAAACTCGGTCTTTGAATATCACGATTTTCATATCCCCCAAACGCAAACTTGGTAAGATCATGAACGAGCTGAATGGCTTGGAGAATACTTGTTTTTCCACTACTGTTCATGCCAACTAGCGTAGTAAATTGAGAGCACTCTAATCTAAAGTCTCTGAACCCCTTAAAGGAAATAAGATGTAGCTCTTTGATGAAGACACTCATATTTTTTGAGAGTTGTTTGCTTTAAAGGGTATCAAAAAACAACAGCTCCCTCACAGACGAATAAAGCAGGCTAACTATTTATTAGAGAGAAATCTGTCAGCCTAATCCCCTGATTTGGAGTGATTAGGTGGAAATACGTCAGCCTAGTGCCCCGGTTTGGGGTGATTAGACTGACTCGATTCAGTATAACCACCGCTTCAGTTCGAGTCCTGAATTCGTTAATTTTTTATTTATAGTTTTTCATGGTTGAATTGTACTGTGCAGTCGTCTGAGCCACCTCCAAGGAAGTTATTCGATCGAGTTCGCAATGCTATCCGTTTAAAGCATTACTCCTATCGCACTGAAGAAACCCATGTGCAGTGGATTCGTCAGAATATTCTGTTTGGCGTTGCTGGATCTGGCTACGAAACCATTTCTTGGGGCTTGATACTCCAGTCAAAACTAGGAAATTTATAGGGCTATTCAGCAATTCCTAAAAACAGGTGGGATGTCACACGTTTTGACATAGTTTTGCTACCCATTTGTTGCAGAATGGCTACGATATTCGCACGGTGCAAGAACTCTTAGGACATAAGGACGTGAAAACGACCATGATTTATACCCATGTTTTGAATCGGGGTGGACGTGGAGTGAGGAGTCCTTTAGATACCTAATAAAATCTGATGCAGCAACAAAAAAGACAGGTCGGAGGATAAGCCTTTGACCTGCCTTTGATTCAAATGAGTTTAATCACTAAACTGATTATTCAATGCCTTCGATGCGGTCTTCGACTTCTTGGTAGAGTTCGCGGAGGCGATCGAGGTTTTCTTCGCTGGTTTCCCAGTAGCCGCGACCGTTGGCTTCCAGCAGCGTCGTCACCATCTTACGGAACGAGTTGGGGTTGAGGTTCATCAACCGCTTGCACATTTCTTCGTCTTTGAAGAACGTGGTGTTGGTGTCCTCATAGACCCAGTTATCCACCGCATCAGCAGTCGCCGACCAGCCCATCGTGTTCACCAAGCGCTTCGACAGTTCGCGCACCCCTTCGTAGCCGTGGGAGAGCATCCCTTCGTACCACTTGGGATTCAGCAACTTGGTGCGGGAATCGAGGCGTACCGTTTCCGACAGCGTGCGGATTTGGGCGTTGGCGGTGGTGGTGTCTGCCATGTAAGCGGCAGGCTTTTTGCCGTCATCCCGGAGCCGCGCCACGATCTTGGTGGGGTCGGAGTCGTAGTAGTGGGAGACATCGGTGAGGGAGATCTCCGATGAATCCAGGTTTTGGAAGGTGACTTCGGCGGTTTTCAACGATGCCTTGAACAGGTCTTCGTTTTGCTCCATCATGCCGGGGTTGTCGGAGGAGAACGCAAAGCCCTTACGGGAGAGATACATATTTTGCAACTCTTCTTCGCTTTCCCAGGTGCCGTTTTCTACTGCCAGGTTAATGTTGCTGGAGTAGGAACCGGAGGCATTGGAGAAGATGCGGGTGGCGGCTTGGCGGAGTTCGATGCCCAGTTCTTTTGCCTGTTCCAGGGCGTGTTTGCGGACGAAGTTCATTTCCAGGGGCTCATCGGCTTCAGCGGCCATTTTCACGGCTTTGTCGAGGAGGGCCATTTGGTTGATGAACAGGTCGCGGAATACGCCGGAGCAATTGACGACGACATCGACGCGGGGCCGACCCAATTCTTCTAGGGGAATCAGTTCCAGTTTGTTGACCCGTCCTAGCGAGTCGGGAACGGGTTTCACGCCGACCATCCACATGATTTGGGCGAGGGATTCGCCGTAGGTTTTGATGTTGTCAGTGCCCCAGAGGACGCAGGCGATGGTTTCGGGGTAGTTGCCGCCGTTGTCTGCGGCTTGCCGAGCCAAGAGGCGATCGACGACGATTTTGGCGGACTTGACCGCTGCCGCCGTGGGGATGGATTGGGGGTCAAGGGCGTGGATGTTCTTACCCGTGGGCAACACGTCGGGGTTGCGAATCGGGTCGCCGCCGGGGCCAGGGGTGATGTACTGTCCATCGAGTCCGAGTAACAGTGCGCCCAATTCGTTGTCGGCAACCACTTGCTTGAGGCAGAACTGGAGGTATTCAAACAGGGGTTTGAGGGCATCCACATCCACCTGGTTGAAACCGAGGTTATGCAGGGCGGCTGTCCAGGGTTCTTTTTTGCTGCCGCCAAAGCTGAACAGGTTGCCCAACATGGAGGTGCGGGAAACACGGCCTTCGGCATCGACTTGGGCGTGCACCATTGCGGTGACGGCGGCGCGAACGGCCTGGTTGATGGTGTTCAGCAGACTGACATCCAGCAATACCCCCCGATCGCTGTTCGCATAAATCTCATCAATGTCGCGGCGGATGCTGTTGGCGATGATCCGTTGCAGGCTGAGGATGCCCTCTTCTTCCCGATCAAGGCCAGAAATGTTGACCAGGGTGGCGATCGCTTCTTCGGCGGTCGGGGGTTTACCAACAACGTGCAACCCGCAGGGCAACAGCCGGGATTCGATCTCCATCAGTTTGATGTAGATTTTACCGACGATGTTATCCCGTTCTTCCGAGGACAGCTCAGCAGCATTGGTTTCTGGCAACGCCACATCCTTATCCAAGTTGCAGATGCGGGCTTTGTCCATAATCGTATCGACGATTTGCACGCCGCGACCCGTATCCTTCAGGGTTTGGTAAGAGCTAATCAATTCGCTCAGTTCCTTCAAACCTTTGTATAACCCAGCATTTTCAGCGGGCGGGGTCAGATAGCTGATGGTTTCGGCATAGCTCCGGCGCTTGGCGATCGTCGCCTCCGAGGGATTATTGGCCGCGTAGTAGTAGAGGTTGGGAATGGTGCCAATCAAGCTATCAGGGAAGCACTCGCCCGACATCCCAATTTGCTTGCCGGGCATAAATTCCAGCGAACCGTGGGTGCCAAAGTGCAGCACCGCATCGGCTTTCCAGATTTGCTCCAGGTAGGTGTAGTAGGCCGCAAAGCCGTGGTGGGGACTGGCCGATCGCGAGAACAGCAGCCGCATGGGGTCGCCTTCGTAACCAAAGGTGGGCTGAACGCCGATAAACACGTTTCCAAAGGACTTACCATAGACCAACAGGTTTTGGCCGTCGGTGTTCAAATGGCCCGGTGCTGGCCCCCAGGAAGGAATTAACCGCTCGTAGTAGGGCGTTAACCGCTCGTACTCTTCCACCGACATTTTGTAGGCGATGTTGAGTTCGGGGCTGTTGTATTGAGCCTGGGCATTGTGCAACACCTCCAGCATCAACTGTTCTGGGCCTTCCGGCAGATCTTGCACGTCGTAACCATTGTCATGCAAGCCTTCCATCACTTTGTAGATGGAACCAAACACATCCAGGTAAGCGGCGGTGCCCACGTTCCCTTTGTCCGGTGGGAAGCTGAATACGGTAATGGCCACGCGCTTATGGAGCTTGGGTTTGCGGCGCAGGTTGGCCCACTTCATGGCTCGCTGGGCGATCGCTTCCACCCGGTCTTGCAGGGCGATCGCTTTCCCCGTTGCCCCATCCCGGCCAGAGAGAATAATCGGTTCAATGCCACCATCCAATTCCGGCAACGCAATTTGCAACGCCACCTGAATCGGGTGCAAACCGAGTTCACTCTCCTGCCACTCTTCTGTCGTTTGGAAGACCAGGGGCAACGCCACCATGTAAGGCCGATTCAACCGCTTCAGGGCTTCGATCGCCTTGGGATGATCTTGCCGCGCAGGGCCACCCACCAGGGCAAACCCAGTCAGCGACACCACCACATCCACCAGCGGGATCGAAGAATTGAGGGGATCGTAGAAAAACGCATCGACAGGTTTTGAAAAGTCCAACCCACCCGCAAAAACTGGAATCACCCGTGCGCCCATGGCCTCCAATTCCGAGATCATGGCGACATAGTGCGCATCATCCCCCGTGACCAGGTGCGTCCGTTGCAGCACCAGGCCCACGGTGGGCACCAACGGGTCTTGCATTTCATCGGGAATGTCGCGGCGCGAGTTGTGCCAGTTCAGGTATTCCTTGACATCCTCAAACATCTGGGTGGCCATTGGGTGCCAAATGCCCAGGTCAGGGTAAGTCTGCGGATCTTGATAGACCATTTCGCCGACCACAGATTCGCCCTTGAAGACGTACTTATCGGCCAGCATCAACAGGAAGTTTTGCAGGTTGTCTGCGTTGCCCCCCAGCCAGTATTGGAAGCTCATCATGAAGTTTCGAGCATCCTGGGCTTTTTCTACCGGGAGGTATTTAAGCACTTGCGGTAAGGTGCGCAACAGCTTCAGCATTGCATCCTGAAATCCAGCGCCGGACTTTTCCTTGCGCTTTTTCATGAAATTGGCAATCACGCTCTTGGATTGGCCAATTTGCGCCAGGGAAAAGCTCCCCATTTTGTTCAGGCGCATGACCTGAGGCATGGAGGGGAAGACCACGGCCACATCCAGGCGATCGCGATAGGGTTCCACCGCTGCCACCAGCTTGTCGGCCAGGTCTTCTAAGAAAATCAGCGACGCAATGAAAATATTAGCTTCCGCAATGTCACGCTTAAATTCTTCATAGTTATCAGGATCGCGGAGTTCCTCGATGAGATAACCACTGATTTCAATCGCAACACTGGGGTGATCTTTGTTTATCGAACGAACAGCCGTCGAAAGAGAGCTTTGGTACTGGGGCTCTAGCACGACATAGACCACCTTCACCAGGCGACGCCCGCGCAGGTCATCGGGGGCGATATGCCGAATGGTGGGCTTGACGTGAGTGAACATGCGGTTAGGCTCCTTATGATGCGATTTCAATCAATCAACGTTGGAGGGTGTCAGCGAGAGTGCAGTTGGCTCAAACATTTTTCTCCTGGGTTTGTCATCTTAGCGCTGCTCCACCGATTAGGTGGGTAGAAGCCGCAACAAAGGACAACAACACAAAACGTAAAAGTTAATCGCCAAACGACTCTTTGTTAACGTTGCACAAAGTTGTTTTTACCAGAAAACCGTTACCACATGGGGATTTCATCGGTTATCTGACACAAATTGATAAACAGTCGGAAGGAAATATTTACAAAAATCAATGAGGAAGTGGGGAGGGATTGTTAATTTGTATTAATGTTTAATAATTTATTTGGAATTTACCCTTGCTGAGATTGGGTACTTTGCGTTAAGCCCATGCAGCCTGGAGTCGGCGGGGTTTGCAGGCAAAGGGGGCGATCGCCCTGCTGCAATTTCGGCGATCGCCCCCAAACGGGCTAAAGTGTGGCCCAAATTTTATCCGCGTTCGGCCTCTGGTGAGTCGGACTGACCTTCGGCTTCCATCGCTTCTTGGATAAAAAGCTTGGCCAGGAGATTGTAGGAACCGGGGCCGATGTATTTGGGATATTTGTGTTCGCGGCTATAAAGCCAGACTAATTCGTCGCAAAGGAAAATGCGAATATCCTGAGTCCAGCGTTTGCAACTGGGCATCAGGGCTTTGGCGGCGTTGAGGGCATCGGTCCAACGCTCGAAGGTTTGGTCTACGTTGTGGGTAACGACTCGAAACATGATGGAGGCAGGGTGGGTAGGATTGGGGCGGGCTAGCTCCGAATGGTCAGGGCTTCGTAGCCTTCGTCGCGGGGTAGGTCGGGTTGGCTGGCGGCGGCAACAGCGAGGCGATCGCACCGTTCGTTTTCCACATTACCAGCGTGGCCCCGAACCCAGAAAAAGCTGACTTGATGGCGATCGCACTCGTTCAGCAGTTGTGCCCAGAGGTCAGGATTCACGGCTTTTTCCTTCTTATTCCGCATCCAGCCATTGGCCCGCCATTTTTTGGCCCACCCTTGTTTGATGGCATTCACCACATACTGCGAGTCAGAATAGAGCTGCACTTGACAGGGGGTTTTGAGGGTTTGCAGGGCGGCGATCGCCCCCATCATTTCCATGCGATTGTTTGTGGTCAGGCGATAGCCCGCAGACAGTTCTTTGCGGTGTTCCCCAAATAACAAGACTGCGCCATAGCCACCGGGGCCAGGATTACCTTGACAGGCCCCATCGGTATAAATCGTGACGAGTTTAAGTGGTTCATTCATGGCAGTTTGGTCTCATTGTGGCGCAACCCATACGAAAAGAGCCAGGAAAACAGCTTCCTGACTCGCTGAGGAAATCAATGCAGTGTGTAATCCAGAAATTTAAAGTACGCCGATGTTGGTGAGGCCCAAAACAGCCCCAGCACCGAGTACATGGCCAAAAGCAGTGGTGCCTAGCAGCGCCCCTAAGCCCATCCCCCCAAACAGGTTGGCGGAGGGCAATCCTGGCCCGACATTTTGTTTTTGAATTGTGAGTTTACCGATCGCGATCGCGATGATGTTGCAAATGATCATGACAATTGCAACCGAGGGCGACCAATCAGCACTTCTAACGGCAACTGCCAATAAAGTTGAAGTATACAATTGACTTCTCCTTCGATAAGGTCGAATCTTAGCCCCACATTGTCTAAAGAAATTTGACCAACTTGATAGCGATCGCAGCAATAGTTTACATTCCTCGGTCTTTCGCCAGGGGAGATGAGGCCGCCAAACCTCATTGTTCAAATTATTTTATAGTTCAAATATACTAAGATCTTCTACAATGCGAGGGTGTTGTTGCGTTGTCAGGGGAAGGGCAATGAGTTGGGCCTGTGGTTGGTTGCGGCGGGGGCGATCGCTGGTGAGCTGTGGGGTGGCGGGGGCGATCGGCCTGGGTGGGGCTTTCCCTGGGGCGATCGCGGCGGCTCCGCCGGGAAGGTTGAAACTCGTGCTGGTGGATCAGGCCAAGCTTTCCAGTGCCCAGCAACGAGCCTTCCAGCGGTTTGTGCAACAGGCGAACTTTCCCCCCACGCGGGTGGGCGATCGCTGTCGGTATCACGGCAAACCCCAAATTTGGTGTTTGTTGCTGGAGCCTGCAACTGCCGACGCGGTGTATCAACGGCTGATCCAAACTGGTGAGTTTGGGCAGGCCACCGAAATCCGGCCTGTCCGCCCGTTGCGATCGCCCGACCATCGGTAGCAGGCTCCGGCCTCAAAACTGGCGAGTCCAGTCATGCCAGCGTTCCACCACGACTTTGGTTTGGGTAAAGAATTCGACCGCGTGTTGCCCCTGACCGTGCAAGTCGCCAAAGAAGCTGTCTTTCCACCCACTGAAGGGAAAGAAGGCCATTGGGGCCGCGACGCCAATGTTAATGCCGATGTTGCCGGCTTCGGCTTCGTAGCGGAACTTCCGGGCGGCGGCTCCACTGGTGGTAAACAAGCAGGCCATATTGCCGTATTGGCCGCGATTGACCAGGGCGATCGCTTCCTCCAACGTGTTGACCGCAATCAGGCTCAGCACAGGGCCAAAGATTTCGGTCTTAGCCAGTTCGCCAACGGGGTCAACGTGTTGCAAGAGCGTGGGGCGTACAAAATGGCCTTGTTCATACCCCGCAATTTTGGGCTTGCGGCCATCAACCAGGGCGGTGGCCCCCGCATCAATTCCGGTTTGAATCAAGTGTTCGATCCGGGCTTTGCTCTCGGCGGTGATGACTGGCCCCATTTGTACGCCGGCTTCTAACCCATAGCCCACTTGGCGATCGGCGGCGGCAGTTGCGATCGCGTCGGTAAAGGTTTGGCTGGCTTCTCCAACGGTGATGGCGATCGAGGCGGCTAAACAGCGTTGCCCCGCACACCCAAAGGCACTGTCAGCCATAATGCGGGTGGTGGTCGCGAGGTCAGCGTCGGGCAAAACAATGACCGGATTTTTGGCCCCGCCCTGGCACTGGGCGCGTTTGCCGTTGGCGGCGGCCCGACTGTAGACGTAGCGGGCAACGGGGGTAGACCCGACAAAACTGATGGCCCGAATCGCTGGATGGTCGAGCAAGGCATCCACCACCGTTTTTGTGCCGTGGACTAAATTCACCACGCCCGCAGGCAAGCCCGTTTGAGCAAGCAACTCGGTGATTTTTTGCAGAGTCAGGGGCACTTTTTCTGAGGGTTTGATAATGCAGGTGTTGCCACAGGCGATCGCGTAGGGCATGAACCAAAATGGAATCATTCCCGGAAAGTTAAAGGGACAAATGATGCCAACGACCCCTAAGGGTTGCCGAATCATAAATTCATCAATCCCCCGAGCAATATCTTCAGTTGTGGGCTTTGGGGGTGTATGAGATGCTAACCAAATGCGAGTAAGA
>ERZ1066116.292-NODE-292-length-13928-cov-11.448137_pt1 | contig 13928 bp, 13 predicted proteins | sample MGYA00382763_ERZ1066116 | MGnify/ENA primary metagenome ERZ1066116 (study PRJEB33369, sample SAMEA5778346) | biofilm metagenome | biome: Industrial cooling water; feature: Water cooling tower basin; material: Biofilm | place: United Arab Emirates | collected...
CCTTTCAGATAGCCTTCCTGAGGCACATACACGCCAGCTTCACCTTGGATTGGTTCAACCCAAAAACCACATACATTAGGATTTTTTAAGGCTTCTTCCACTGCATTCAAATTATCGTAAGGAATAATTTGATAACCGGGCATAAATGGACCAAAATTGTTTCTAGAATCTGGGTCGGTAGATGCAGAAATGATTCCTGTAGTGCGTCCATGAAAGTTTCTTTGTACTGCCACTATCACCGCTTGGTCTGTGGGGATACCTTTTACTTTATAACCCCATTTTCTGGCCAGTTTTATGGCAGTTTCGTTGGCTTCTGCTCCCGAATTCATCATCAGCACTTTGTCGTAGCCAAAGAGTTCGCATATATACTTTTCAAATTCACCTAACTTGTTGTTATAAAAAGCCCTTGAAGTAAGCGTGAGCTTTTGGGCTTGTTCTATCATGGCGTTAATAATGCGTGGATGGCAATGCCCTTGATTTACAGCACTATAAGCAGAAAGAAAATCAAAATATCTTTTTCCTTCTACATCCCACAAAAAAACACCTTCTCCTCGCTCCAATACCACAGGCAGCGGATGATAATTATGTGCTCCGTATATATCTTCTAGTTGAATGGCTCTTTCTGTAGCCGAAACAGTTTCTTGCATTGTAAACATTTTTGAAATAATGATTAATTTATAATGATTAGTAATAAAAAATAAATATGTAGGACGAGTCGAGCGACTCAAAAATCATTATAATACTAAATAAATCCTTTTGCCCACTCCGTGAGCTTATGGAAAAATTGAAATGCACCCGAACCCGAGGGAGAAAAACGTAAAAAATTAAAATTAAAGAAACGCTTCCTTTTCAAGTACGTGGTATTTTTAATATTTCAAAACCAAACAGACTTTAAATATATGCAATTCAATACATATTTTTTTCTGAATGTAGTTTTTTCCTAAAAAAAATTCCGTTTTTTACTTAAATGAATTATTTAATCAATTTTATACTTTTGATATGTCACACCTTCAAACTCATCTGTTCTAAAAGGGCAGGCGGGTAGTCCTGCTGAGTTATACAAATTGGCATCGATAGGGTTGTTTGCCCATGCATAGCGAACATACAAAGGACTTAAAACCTTTTCACAATATATTTCTACTGTGTTTGCATCTATAATTTTGCCTTTGGCATAGTAGTATTTTTTATCCTCCCCTGCCAACGCAAAACCCTTCAATTCACCATTTCGAGCTACCAATTTTGAGGCTTCATTTTTAAAAGTAATAATGGCTCTCTCTCCTTCAAATTTTACTGATTGAAAGTATGGACCATTGGCTACGATTTTCTTATCATTGTAAACCAATTTTGAGGCTTGCAAGGCCAAACGTTTACCTACATCTGCTTTATTTTTAGGATGTATATCGTTTATTTCCCCCAAATCTATCGCCAAAGCCATCCCTATGTTTGGCAGTGCCTTAAGTGCAAAAGTTTGCGCTTCTCTCAATTCAGGCCAAGGGTCGTCTTTGGGCATGGTGTCAGGTTTCAAAAAATTGGCAAGTTGGACATACAAAAAAGGGAAATCGCCTTGATTAAACTTTTCTCTCCAGTTTTTTATCAGTGCAGGAAAAAGTGTTCGATACTGATAAGCACGAGAGGCATTAGCCTCCCCTTGGTACCATATCGCTCCTTTGATACTGTAGTTCAACAGAGGGTTTATCATCGCATTGTAACATTTTGATGGCCGCCAGTTGTTAAATCTGCCCCAATCTGGCTGCGTGTATTCTGAAAAAGTATTTAAATTATAGGTGACATTATAATGCCATTTACCTGCCAATTCAAAGAAAGTATTGTTATAGCCAAGCCTGAAATTGCCTGTCACTCCACAGTCACCTCCATAATCTATCAATCTGATAGCTATAAATAACTTACCTAATTTTGTGAACTTGCTTGGAATGGTGTAGTGGCGAATTTTATCATGCTGATTGGTGCTGCCAATTAACTCTCCGTTTACCCAAGTGTCGTCTGCATCGTCAATAGAAGTTGCCTCAAAAACCAAGTCTTTACCTTGCCATTCAGACGGTATATCCACCGTTTTTCTCAACCAAACGGTTCCATCTACAGTTATTACATCCTTTTCTTTTATTTTTTCGGGTAGCATAACGGTAGACCATTTACTAAAATTAAATTTTACCGACTGATACTTCCCATTGCCCTCATCCATATCTTTTGCCTTTTGTATGTATTGTGGGATTTTAGCCTCTCTCGACTGTATGCTTTTTTCGCGTTCTTTGATGCTACTTTCAAGTTCTTGATAAGCTGATTTTATCTCAGGAAAAGCAATAAGACTTTGTTCGTCCATCCATACTTCGGCCGGAGAACCGCCCCAGTTGCTCCCGATTAAGCCAATAGGAATTTTGTGTTTATAGTATATCTCTTTGGCAAAAAAATAGGCTGTAGCAGAGAATTCGCCCAAATTTTCAGGAGTGGCAGGTAGCCAACCTTTAGATGTGACATCGCTGCAAAGCGTATCGGAGCGAAAACGATCCACTTTAAACTGGCGTATTTCATCAAATTCTTTGCTTTTAATTTCATTTTCAAAAAAATCAAGCTGATTGAGAGTGTAGTCCATGTTTGATTGCCCGCCACACAGCCACACATCGCCCAGTAGAATATTGGAAATTTTTATTTCATTTTTTCCTTTGATGAGCATCTCAAACGGCCCACCGGCAGGTTTTGCAGCTAGTTCTACTTGCCATTTTCCTTCATTTGAAGCCACAGTTTGTTTAATATCTCCATAAAACGATACCGATATTTTCTCGCCCGGCTCAGACCATCCCCATATTTTTAAAGGCTTGTCTCGCTGGAGCACCATTCCATCGCTAATGAGACGAGGTAGGCGCACATTGGCATAAATATTAGTTGTAAGTAAGGATAAAAAGATGGCATGTATTGGTAGTCTCATAGTTTTTGAAATAAAAAGCCTAAGTTATCATTTTGAATTTTAATATGGGAAAGTAAATTCTTTCCCAAACATATAAATTTGCTATATGTCTATCAGCAAAGAGATTCTAGTTGCAATAATATTTTTTAAAATCTCTTTTTGATACGTTGGCAAAAAACTATTTTCAATCCACCAAATGGCCGATGCTAGCTTTTGTGCAAATACACGAAAAACATTTTCAACTTGTTTTTCTGTGAGTGAAAGATTGGCAGCAAAAGCAATAAAGTCGTTTTTGGAAATTTGATTTTTTCTTCCATTTATCGTTAAGGCCATTTGCTCCTGTTCATTTTTTATGACTAACATGGTGCTTATTAAATCATAAGCAGGGCTTAAAGAGAATTGTCCATTTGTTGTTTCCAACATCGAAAAATTTTTCAAGTGCATATCTCCATTGCCTGTCACAAAACTAAATACTATCCTTTCAAAAAAGTGCAAAGCATCCAGTCCGGGTTGTGTAGAGTATTTCTTTATGACTTTTCCTGTTTTCTCATAGCTCCCTCTATATTTATGTTCTGTCAATGTTTCTGAGAGTTGACATAAATCTTCACAAGCGAGTTTATGTTCATTTTCTCTGTCAAATCTTTGGCTAATATATGCTAATTCATTGCTTGGAAGTCTGACGAGGGCATGTTTTGCTGTTTTTATACCAAAATTTTCAGCTAAATGCATGCACAAATCCTCGTTTTCAGGTAAAGAATAGTAGGTTTCGCTTGGGGGTTTTACAATGTAGTTGCTCTTATTGTCAATTACTGTAAAACGAACATTTTTTTTCTTCTTTTCAAGCCAAAGACTTAATTTTGGTTGTACCCCAGTTATGGTAGTATTTGCGCCTACCATTTTTTTTGCGTAAAAAGCCAAGTCACTTGCGTTAATATCTATGGCAGGCATTTCTTTTGTGCCAAAAGTATTATATACGCACTTTGAATGATATTCTGAGCCATTTTCCTCTTCTATGGGTTTATAGCACAATAAACAGTTCATTTTCACATCTTATATTATAGAAATATCTCCAATACAATCTTTGCAAAGCGTAAGCAATAGCATCATTCTGTCTCGTGAATTGAGTTTCCAGTTTTCTACAGCTATTTCCAGCAACCAACCCTCTGGTATGAGTCCGTCAAAAAATGGCAACATATTTTTGTCCGAAAATTCTTCTGAGCGCAACGGAAGTGTTCTACTAATACTCCCATAAACCGGATTTTGAAGATATAATTCATCATATTGAAAATGGCAACCGTTTTCATCTTCCCAAACTATTCCTGCCAAAATATCCTTTTTATATACCCACCCCTTTTTCATTATCTATTGTTCTTCAATGGTTTGTATATCACTATGCAAAATTATTTCTATCAAGCCATCATCGGGCTTTTGTTGGTATTTAATAATGTTTTTATTTGGTAAAAATTTCCAAGAGTAAATTTTGTTTTCTTTTTTGTCTAGCACTCCCTCAATGAGAACGCCCTCTTTCGTAATCAGATTAGCAAGGGTTATTCTTATACTTTTTTTTAGATAATTTAAAAATACATCATACGGGTCAAGCTGTACTTTGCTTGGTGATAGTGTAAATCCGAACATATCCAACACCAAATTAACTTTATTCATTTGTAATGTCTCCTTGCCTTGTTCCAGTTCTCGAATGAAACGAATGCCCACCCCGGCTTTTGAGGCCAGTTCTTCTTGCGTTAATTTGAGTCTTTTTCGCTGATATTTGACAAATGAGGAAACGCTGTTCATAATAAAATTATACCCAATAGGGCGTAAATATAAATAAAATATAATTATTATATCATATAAGGTATAAATAAAATTTTTACATCTTATTTATCACCGTAAGGGTATATTTTAATGAAAAATATTTCTTGTGTTTAATTCGATTTAATGGAAAGCATCTCTGTTTCCTGCCTGTTTTCTGAAAAACTAAAAACCATCTTTTTCTACAATTGATTATAAGTAATGTGCTAATTTTGCTGCACAATAACTGTACTATGAGAATTATAACATCGCTGATATTTTTTGCATTAATCCTATCGACCTGTACACCTAAAATTGACTATAAACAACGCCAATTTGAAGATTTGAGCAGCTATGGAGCACGAAAGCCGGAATATGCTCTTACAGGAATGACCACAGCCGAAGGCTTTAGCATACAGCTTTTTGCAGCAGAACCTTTTTTAACCAACCCCACTAGCATTGATATAGACCACAGAGGCCGTGTGTGGGTTTGCGAGTCGTACAACTACGATGTATCACCTGAAAAGGAAGAGAAGAAAGGCGATAGAATAGTGATACTGGAAGACAAAAACGGTGATGGCAAGGCTGATTCAAGGAAAGTATTTTATCAAGGTACTGATATAAATGTTGCTATTGGCATCATGCTAGCAGGCAATAAAGTATACGTTTCTAAAAGCCCCAATATTTTAGTGCTTGAAGACACCGATGGCGATGATGTGGCAGACAAAAAAGATACTTTGTTTACAGATTACAGTGGTGGTGGCGATCATTCAACTCATGGAATGTTTTTAGGCCCAGACGGAAAATTTTATTTCACCCAAGGGAACTATGCCGGGGGCATAAAAGACAAAAAGGGAAATCAACTTTTTGACAAATCAGGGTTTGAAATCAGCAATAAAGGTAGGCCGTTTTGGGCAGCCCATGTGCTGCGCTGCAATACTGACGGAAGCAATTTGGAAGTGTTGGGTCATAATTTCAGAAATAATTACGAAGCTGCTCTTGATTCGTATGGCAACATCTGGACAACAGACAATGACGATGACGGCAACAAATCGTGTAGGGTAAACTATGTGATGGAATATGGCAACTATGGCTACCAAGACGAAATAACGGGTGCTGCATGGGCCACAGACCGCACAAACATAGAAAAAGAAATTCCTGACAGGCATTGGCACCAAAATGACCCCGGCAGTATCCCTAATTTACTCGTAACGGGAGCCGGTTCGCCTGCCGGGCTCACTATTTACGAGGGAGATTTACTTCCTGAAAAATTCAAAGGCCAAATGATACACACCGAGCCTCTGTACAATGTGGTGAGGGCATATATCACTCAGAAAAGTGGCGCAGGCTTTAAAGCTGAAATTTCAAACATAAACCAAGGCAAAGACCAATGGTACAGGCCTGTGGATGTGGCGGTAGCGCCCGATGGCTCTCTTATGGTAGCCGACTGGTACGACCCCGGAGTTGGAGGAGGCACTGCGGGCGATGCCGTGCAAGGCAGAATCTATAGAATATCATACAAAAAGCCTAAATACGACTTCAAAAAGCCCAATTTTAAGACCATAGAAGGGAATATAGTGGCTCTCCAAAGCCCCAACATTTCTACTCGATACATAGCATTTGAAAACCTAAAAAAACAAGGCGATGCTGCTATAGAAACTTTGGATAAAATGTGGCGTTCAGAAAATCCTGTTTTCAAAGCCAGAGCACTTTGGGTATTGGTGCAAAACAAAAATATTGCCCAAAAATACATAACTGAAGGTTTAAAAGACCCAAATCCAAACATAAGGCTGGCTTCTGTGAAAGCATTGCGACAAACTGGATTGCCGCAAGTAGCTCTATTAAGCAAGTTGATAAACGATAAATCGCCCGAAGTGAGAAGGGAAATAGCCATATCACTGCGTTTTTGTAAAGAGCAAGGAGCAGATGGATTATGGGCAGAACTTGCCATGCAATACGATGGCAAAGACCGCTGGTATCTTGAAGCACTCGGCATAGCATCTGACTTGCAAGCAGAAAGATTTTTCTCGGCTTGGTTAAATAAAGTAGGCAACGCCTGGAATGAAGACAAAAACAGAGATATTGTTTGGCGTGTAAGAAGCAAAGATGCCATTCCTCTATTGGCCGAAATCATCAAACAAACAGATACTGTAAATCAGGCACTTAGATATTTCCGAGCTTTTGATTTTCACAAAGACGACAGCAAGCAACAAGTACTGCTTTCAATCATGGACAGTCCGAAAAAGGAATATACAGCCTTGGCACTGCAACATGTAGATGGAAAAAGACTAAAAGGCAATCCAAAATTAAATAAAGCTTTGGAGACTACATTAAAAGATGTAAGTGGCACTAATGCCTATCTCAATTTGGTAGAACGATTTGAACTCAAGAATAAAAAAGAAGAAGTACTTCAGCTAGCCATAGACAATGCTGAAGCACCGTTGGGAGCATCGGCCATGAATTTGTTAATCAATTTCAAGGAAAATGAATTTGTAGAAAGCAAACTAGCCAAAGCAAATGATGCTACTTCGCAAGCCATATTAGCCGCATTGAAGGGGAATCCATACAATGAAGCACTGGAAATATCCAAAAAAGTCATTTTCAATTCAGGGAAATCGTGGGATGTGCGCAAAGCGGCTGTGAAGGCGCTAGGCTCTAGCTGGATGGGTGAAGGCGCACTATTGGAAGCTGTAAAAAATCCTGCATTTCCTGACGAGTTAAAACCAACGGCAGGTAGTATTTTATTTAGTGTTTACAGGACTTCTATTCAAAGAGAAGCAGAAAAATACATCCCAAAACCGGCAGCCAAGGGCGGGAAGCCGCTTCCACCCATACATTTGTTGGTAAACGGCACAGGTGATGCAGTAAAGGGTCATACCATGTTTTCGAAAAACTGCACCCAATGCCACATGGCCAAGCAAGAAGGCGTGAAATTTGGCCCTGAACTGACCCAAATAGGCGGAAAACTATCAAAAGAAGGTTTTTATAAAGCCATACTTTATCCCGATGAAGGTGTGAGCCACGGATTTGAAGGGCATACACTTAAATTAAAAGATGGGAGCATGTTTGTGGGCATTATCGGCAGCGAAACGGCCGGAGAAATAGAGTTGAGAATGCAGGGCGGAAAATCGGTGAAAATTCCAAAGTCAAATATAGCTGAAAACACAGAAAATGAACGCTCGCTCATGCCAAGCTTTGCCGCAGCCATGACCCAAGAAGAATTGACCGATTTAGTTGAATATTTGAGTACTTTAAAATAAATTGAACGCAATTTGACGGAAATGAGTTATTGTGTTCATTAAAAACTACATAATTATGGTAACAGCAACATCTGACACCGAATTTTCTTCAGCTTTAAACACAAACGACAAAGTAGTGGTGAAATACTATGCCGACTGGTGTGGTACTTGCAAGCTATTTGCCCCAAAATTTAGAAGATTGTCGGAAGATGAGCGCTTTTCGGGAGTAACATTTTTAGAAGTAAATGCAGAAGAAAATCCCGAAGCAAGAAAAATAGCCGGGGTAAATAATTTACCTTTTGTAGCCACTTTTGTAAATGGTAAATTGGCAGAAGCCAACGCCACCGGAAAGGAAGAGGCTGTGGTAGAAATGCTTTCAAAAATCAACTAAACTCCATATACATTGAACTACGTAGTCATATACACAATACTTTTGATAGCATATTATGCCTATAAGTTCATAAAAGCCAAGCAAAAGGAAGAGGAAGAAGCACGCAAAAAAGCATTAGCACAATCTACTGCACACTCACATCATAAAAAACAGCTTACAGTTGAAGATGTTTTTAACAAGGGCATAGAATTTCAACATCCTATATTTGAGGTGGCAGAAACTACCGAAAGTTATGAAAACGAGTTTACAAAGCCCTTGGTTGCTACCACAAACACAAAGGAATATACCACCTCATTGGTAAAAAACATTGTAAATCAATCGAGATTTGATGTCTTTAAGGAAAAATCCAAAGCAGTTCATCCTATTTTAGCTGATTTGAAAACCAATTCCGGCAAAAAAAAGGCTTTGGTTCTTGCAGAAATATTTAATAGAAAATATTGATTGGTAAATATCTTATTTGCCTATTCTACACAAAACTGTTGATTTTGAGGGATGTATTATCACCCTTTTATAAAAACGCTATGAAGAATAGATAAATATTGCAATAATTATGATGGTATAGCTACAAAGACTATTTAATTAAGAGCACATTATTTACTAAATCCACTAGGCAAATGAAGAAAACAAAAAGGCCTCATAAAGAGGCCTTTTTGATATATTTATATTTAAAAATACTATTTTTTTCCGTATTTTTTGTTGAATTTGTCAATACGTCCTGCTGTATCCACAAACATTTTTTGTCCTGTGTAGAATGGGTGCGATTTTGAAGTAACCTCCATTTTAACCAATGGATATGTGTTACCATCTTCCCACTTGATAGACTCGCGCGAGCCCATGGTGGATTTGGTTAAGAATCTGAAGCCGGTAGCTAAATCTTCAAACACTACTTCAGAATATTTTGGGTGTATGCCGTTTTTCATTTTTATGATTTTTAAACGATTTTTCTAAAAAGGGATGCAAAAATAGAATTTACTTTTGACTATTCAAACAGTTTTTATATTATTCCGAAAAATTATATCCTGTGGACAAGCAACTGATATTATCGGCAACACAAAGTAAGCTCATCATTAAGCGATTGGCTTTTGAAATATACGAAAATAACTACCAAGAAAAGGAAATTTTGTTGGCAGGAATATATGACAAAGGCTATTCTTTGGCTGAAATTTTTACTCAAGAGCTACAATCTATTGCTCCCAAATTGTCTGTTACATTGGTAAAAGTAGAATTAGACAAATTTTCTCCAACCCAGAGTGAAATTAAACTAAATGTTGAAGCTTCTATCTTGAGAGACAAATCTATCATTTTGGTTGACGATGTGTTAAATTCCGGCCGAACTTTGGTCTATAGCTTGCATCCATTTTTAAGAACAGAAATCAAGCGCATTCAGGTTGCAGTACTGGTTGACAGAGGGTATAAGTCCTTTCCCATAGCCCCTGATTTTACAGGCTATGCACTATCAACTACCATGAAAGAGCATGTGGAAGTGGTTTTTGAAAATGGCGAGACCCTTGTGTATTTGGCCTAAAAAAACACAACCCCGACAAGGTTATCCTTATCGGGGTTAGTGCCCAAGGCGAGATTCGAACTCGCATGCCTGTTACAGCGCTACCACCTCAAAGTAGTATGTCTACCAATTTCACCACCTGGGCTCTTAGGGGCTGCAAATATAACAAGTTTTGATATTATTCTAAAAGTATATAAAACAAAAAAAGACAATATTTTGAGTGAATACGAATCCAAAACTTTGTGCAGAAACATGTATTATGTATTAAGTTACAAATCCTTAATTCACTAATAATACCTATTTTTGCCCCCGTTAAATATCTATTTCATGCTCATTCGCCCCAGACGCAATAGAAAGTCGGAAGCCATACGAAATATGGTTCAAGAAAATGTTGTTACAGTCAATGATTTAATTTTCCCTATATTTATCACAGAAGGAAACAATAAAAAAATACCTGTGGCCTCCATGCCGGGGATAAGTAGATTTTCACTCGATTTATTATTAGAAGAAATAAATGAATGTATAGCTTTAGGTATTCAAGGATTTTGCCTTTTTCCCCAATATTCTGAAGAAAAAAAAGACAAATTTGCCACAGAGAGCGTCAATGATGAAGGGCTTTATCTCTCAGCAATAAGGAAAATAAAGGCAGATTTCCCACAAATATGTTTAATGACTGATGTGGCCATGGACCCGTATAGCAGCGATGGCCATGATGGCCTAGTAGAAAACGGCAAAATAGTAAATGATAAAACTTTAGAAATATTAGCAAAAATGGCACTAGCTCAGTGCAGGGCCGGAGCCGATATTCTAGGCCCATCCGATATGATGGACGGTAGGGTGGGATATATCAGAGAAGCCATTGACAATGAAGGATTTACAGACGTGTCTATAATGAGCTACACAGCAAAATATGCTTCTGCTTTTTATGGACCATTTAGAGATGCATTAGATTCAGCACCAAAATTTGGAGACAAAAAAACATACCAAATGAATCCTGCAAACAGTCGCGAAGCTATCATTGAAGCTGAATTAGACGCATCAGAAGGTGCTGATTTCCTAATGGTAAAGCCAGCTTTGCCATATTTAGACATTATAAGATTATTAAAAGACAATTTTCAACAGCCCATAGCAGCTTACAATGTAAGTGGGGAATACGCTATGATAAAGGCAGCAGCACAAAATGGTTGGCTTGATGGCACAAAGGCTATGAATGAAGCTCTATTGAGCATAAAAAGAGCGGGTGCTGATATTATCTTAACGTATTTCGCTAAAGAATTTGCTTTGCAAGTGAAAAGTAACAGCTGATAATTCAAAGTATATGAGATTTTGGGTTAAAGAATAAAAAATGAAATTGAATGAATATAAAAATAGGCACTCGGGGAAGCAAATTGGCTTTATGGCAAGCATATTATGTGCAAAATATGCTTAAAGCAAAAAATGTGGACAGTGAAATAATAATTATTGAAACGACAGGCGATAAAATTCAACATGTTTCGCTTTCAAAAATTGGGAGTAAGGGCGTATTCACCGCAGAGTTGGAAGAGCAATTGCGCAGCAAAGAAATAGACATTGCGGTACACAGCGCAAAAGATGTGCAGTCGCACTTGCCAGATGATTTGGAATTGATTGCTTTCACTGAACGCGAAACGGTGAATGACGTATTAGTAGCATATAAGCATGTAGACTTAGAAAATAAGGACATTCCGATTGTTGTAGGCACCTCCTCTACCCGCAGAATAGCTTTTATGAAACGCTTTTATCCACATATTTCTTTAGTAGACATGCGTGGAAATCTGCAAACACGTTTTGAAAAGCTGAAAAATGGACATTGTGATGCTATGTTGCTGGCCTATGCAGGTGTGCATCGCATGAATTACAACCAACATATTGTTTCAAAATTGCCTATCGAAAAATTTACGCCACCTGTAGGACAAGGAAGTGTGGCCATAGAGGTGGCTAAAAACATACAAAAGGAGAAGCGTGAAATGCTGATTTCTGCTTTGAATCATCCCCAAACGGCAGTTTGCTTGCAAGCTGAGCGCAGTTTTTTATATACAATGAATGGTGGATGCAGTGTACCCACTTTTGGTTATGCCGCTTGGATTGACGATAAAAGTTTGCAAATCACTGCCGGAATCATAAGTTTAGATGGCACACAAGAAGTAAGGCATTCGATTAATTTCCAACCTCATGATAGTGAAAAAGCAGGGCAAATGATAGCAGAGAAAGTTTTGAGCACAGGCGGTGCAGAGATTTTAGCAGAAATTAAACGATAGATTTTTTTATTTTATTAAATTTATTCTTGATAAAGGCAAGAAATAAATAAAGTATTCATTTTATGAATCATATTTCAGAAAAAATAGCAGAGCTAAAGCAAATACCCGAATTGGGTTTGATACTGGAGCGGTTGGAAAAAGAGATGGCTGAGGAGGCTGCCAAACGAAATGAATTCTATGCCTTGGTACACGAAAACTTAAAGGCAGAGTTTATTAATGGAGAAATAATATATCATTCCCCTGTGATGAGAAGACATTGGAAGGTATCTATGAAATTGTCAAAATTTATGTCTGTGTATATAGATGATAATGATTTAGGCGAAGTGGGGGTAGAGAAAGTGATGATTTCTCTCACAAGAAACGACTATGAGCCCGATATAGTGTTTTTCTCCAAAGAAAAATCAAGCAAATTCACCAAGCAGCAAATGCATTTTCCTGCACCTGATTTGGTGGTAGAGATACTTTCTGATTCCACAGAAAAGTATGACAGAAACGTAAAGTTCAGCGACTATGCATCGCATGGGGTGCAGGAATATTGGATAGTAGACCCTGATAAAAATATTTTAGAACAATACATTAATATTGACAATGAATTTCAACTACTACATATTTTTTCAGAAGGAATATTAAAAACAGAAACCATTAAAGGCTTTACATTAGATATAAAAGCTATTTTTGAATAAAAATTACTGACTACCTAAAAATCATTTTCATTGCTAGATGAAACAATTTACCACAGTATCTGATGTAAAAAACATCGAGAAACTCATAAAATCAGCCTTAAAATATAAAAAAGACCCTTACCAAGATAAAAAGCTGGGCGAAAACAAAACCATTGGCTTGATTTTTTTAAATCCAAGCCTACGTACTCGCCTTAGTACCCAAAAAGCCGCCATGAATTTGGGTATGAATGTGATGGTGATGAACATGGACAAAGAAGGCTGGGCTTTGGAAACTCAAGAAGGAGTGGTGATGAACTACACCACAGTGGAACATGTAAAGGAGGCTGCTGCCGTGATGGGCGAATATTGCGATATTATAGGTGTGCGCTCGTTCCCTAAACTCATAGACAGAGAAGAAGACTATACAGAAGATTTTTTCAAGAAGTTTATTAAATACTGCCGTGTGCCTGTAGTGAGTTTGGAAAGTGCTACACTCCACCCGCTCCAATCCTTGGCCGATTGCATCACCATAGAGGAAAATCGTAAAAAAGACAAAAAAACGCCAAAAGTAGTTTTGACATGGGCACCACATATTAAGCCACTGCCTCAAGCTGTAGCCAACTCCTTTGCCGAATGGATGAACGCCATGGACGATATAGAGTTTATAATTACCCATCCTTCGGGCTATAACTTAGCACCTAAATTTTCGGGCAAAGCTAAAGTGATTTTTGACCAAGACAAGGCCCTGAAAGATGCAGATTTTGTATATGTAAAAAACTGGAGCAGCTACGAAGAGTATGGAAAAATCCTGTGCCAAGACAGCAACTGGATGCTCACCAACGAAAAATTAAAAACCACAAACAACGCCAAAGTGATGCATTGCCTTCCTGTGCGCAGAAATATAGAACTTTCTGATGAAATCTTGGACGGGCCAAATTCACTCGTGCTAAACCAAGCCAACAACAGGGTGTGGGCAGCTCAAGCTGTTTTGAAAGACATTTTGAGTGAATTATAGGTGTTTAATCCCACATATCTATATTAAAAATCGGAGTAATGGACATTTTTAATGGTTTTTGGAGATGCTTTTTGGGTAATGTACAATTTTAATGGTCTTTATTTTGTGAGCAGAGAAGGGATAATTGAAA
>ERZ1066116.295-NODE-295-length-13577-cov-23.597175_pt1 | contig 13577 bp, 21 predicted proteins | sample MGYA00382763_ERZ1066116 | MGnify/ENA primary metagenome ERZ1066116 (study PRJEB33369, sample SAMEA5778346) | biofilm metagenome | biome: Industrial cooling water; feature: Water cooling tower basin; material: Biofilm | place: United Arab Emirates | collected...
CCATCACGGCAGTTTATTTACCATCTCTAGAGTGAATTTGCGATCTACTGAGATTAGGAAGGGAGCATGTCACTTTTTCTATAGAACCCATTTGATATCTATTCATTGGCGAGGCGCTTGAGCATCAGGCGGATGAAGCAAAGCTTGAGTTTCGCGGTCGCATTCTCCAATGTCCGTTCAAAGTTCTTAACCAAGCTTTTGCACCGTTCCATCCAAGCATTGGAATGTTCCACAATCCAACGGGCAGGCACTGGCACAAACCCCATTTTGCCCGATGCCGCTTTTTCTGCCGGCGTTGGCTTGGGTGCAAGTTGGAAGCGAATCTTTGTCATAATCTGAGGGCAAATGGCCTGTAAAGCTGTTCTCAAAACATCTGGATGATAGCCGTGGTCGAGCAAAATCGTAATCTTCGGAATATTCACAGGTTTCGCTCGAATGGGTTCCCCTGCGAGAGGGGACGCACAACACGACGGGGAATCACTAATTATTATCGAATGGAAGTTTCCATTCAATTGGGTTCCCCTGCGAGAGGGGACTCCGGCTGGGTTGAAGACAACTAAAGGATCAATCAAGTTTCCATTCAATTGGGTTCCCCTGCGAGAGGGGACCCAGCACCGATCGCAGGACGTGTTCTACTGGTTCACGTTTCCATTCAATTGGGTTCCCCTGCGAGAGGGGACCCATACCAGGAGGCTTGAATCATGACCGCTCTTGGCCCCGAGTTTCCATTCAATTGGGTTCCCCTGCGAGAGGGGACCACACAGAGATTGCTAAGACGTTTGGGACATCGCAAGTTTCCATTCAATTGGGTTCCCCTGCGAGAGGGGACCTGCTATCTACTGGGAGTTAACCCATGCCTAAAAAGAAAGTTTCCATTCAATTGGGTTCCCCTGCGAGAGGGGACTGTAGAGGCTCTCCTCCCGTTTGTCGGTAGTGTCGAAAGTTTCCATTCAATTGGGTTCCCCTGCGAGAGGGGACTTCCTAAATCAAAACTTCCATTCAAACTATCCACAGGGTTTCCATTCAATTGGGTTCCCCTGCGAGAGGGGACGTTTTTTACCAAGGTTGGAAAGGTGTTTATTGGTATCCAACACGTTTCCATTCAATTGGGTTCCCCTGCGAGAGGGGACATAGGCGGAGTCTCCACGATAGGGGCGATTGCTGAGATGTTTCCATTCAATTGGGTTCCCCTGCGAGAGGGGACAAGAAACCAACATCTGGATTGAGATACGACAAACGCACTATGTTTCCATTCAATTGGGTTCCCCTGCGAGAGGGGACTTCATCGGGTCATCACAGGAGACACGGGGTTTAGCGTGGTGTTTCCATTCAATTGGGTTCCCCTGCGAGAGGGGACCGACAGTAAGCAAGCAGGTCATCTCACCCTTATGCCCCACATGGGTTTCCATTCAATTGGGTTCCCCTGCGAGAGGGGACAAGTATTAGTTACTAATTGGTTCCGTGAGGTATTGAGCTTGTTTCCATTCAATTGGGTTCCCCTGCGAGAGGGGACATTTCAATATTCGGTTCTTTACAGGGACAGAGGAGCATCAATATAGTGTTTCCATTCAATTGGGTTCCCCTGCGAGAGGGGACTCGAAATCTTTGATTGGGCTTTTCCAGTGGAAGCGGTTTCCATTCAATTGGGTTCCCCTGCGAGAGGGGACTGCGAACGGGCGAGGTGATCGGGGCCACGCTTAACCGTTTCCATTCAATTGGGTTCCCCTGCGAGAGGGGACTGGGTGCCCGATGGAACGCCCAACATCTACACTGACCAGGTTTCCATTCAATTGGGTTCCCCTGCGAGAGGGGACATTTCTTTAAATTCTGGATTGGCCCCAAAGTGGACGTTTCCATTCAATTGGGTTCCCCTGCGAGAGGGGACAACCAAGGTATTCAACTCGCCTTCACTAAAGCCTAAGTTTCCATTCAATTGGGTTCCCCTGCGAGAGGGGACGGCGCGGCTAATCTTCAAGCTATACCCCGATCTAGAAGGTTGTGTTTCCATTCAATTGGGTTCCCCTGCGAGAGGGGACTAAGATGAACCCCGGCATTAAATCCGGCGTAACCCTTCCCCGGTTTCCATTCAATTGGGTTCCCCTGCGAGAGGGGACTTCATCAATCCCACGCTGAACGCATGGCCGCATACCGTTTCCATTCAATTGGGTTCCCCTGCGAGAGGGGACAATCTGTGCCCGGTTTCGGCGGAGTGGCTACGCCGTCGGTTTCCATTCAATTGGGTTCCCCTGCGAGAGGGGACGAACCACCGAAAAAACCTCAAGCAAAAGACTTAAAGGTGTTTCCATTCAATTGGGTTCCCCTGCGAGAGGGGACTTTATTTGGGAAAAGGGAATCCTACCCTGCAAGCGGGCTGTTTCCATTCAATTGGGTTCCCCTGCGAGAGGGGACTCGGGTTAAGCGGGCGGGCTTAGGGTTGCAGGGACGCTATGGTTTCCATTCAATTGGGTTCCCCTGCGAGAGGGGACATACAGAACACACGCGATCGCGTTCAACTTCGCCCCACTCCAAGTTTCCATTCAATTGGGTTCCCCTGCGAGAGGGGACAAGGGATAGCGGAACTATCAACATTAAGAAACCCACAGTTTCCATTCAATTGGGTTCCCCTGCGAGAGGGGACTTCGTTGATATTCGCTAACTCTGAAGGTTTAACTAATCGAGTTTCCATTCAATTGGGTTCCCCTGCGAGAGGGGACCTGCTCGATTCATTGCACCTGGCGCTAGCCACGCCGGAAGTTTCCATTCAATTGGGTTCCCCTGCGAGAGGGGACGGCAAGAGATGCAATCACTCAAACCTCAACTCATTAAAGAAGGTTTCCATTCAATTGGGTTCCCCTGCGAGAGGGGACCTAAATAATTTCGTGCGTTGCCCTTGCCCTAACCGCTTATTAGTGGGTTTCCATTCAATTGGGTTCCCCTGCGAGAGGGGACTTGAAGTTGTCGCAGAGGGCGATCGCTATGGTTGCGTTTCCATTCAATTGGGTTCCCCTGCGAGAGGGGACGCTCCAGTAAAGCCCATTCTGGCGAAGTGCGAAGATAAGCGATCGGGTTTCCATTCAATTGGGTTCCCCTGCGAGAGGGGACCTTTCCTTAGCACCAATACAAAGTCTAGTCCCATCCTGGGTTTCCATTCAATTGGGTTCCCCTGCGAGAGGGGACTTTGACCGACGAGGGCCATATTGAATCGGCGGGTATCCTGTTTCCATTCAATTGGGTTCCCCTGCGAGAGGGGACTCCAGATGTAGTAGAACAACCTGCGATAGGTCATGCGTTGCGGAATCGTTTCCATTCAATTGGGTTCCCCTGCGAGAGGGGACTTGACTGGGATCAATTGCGTGGCAGCAGATAGCAAAATCCAGTTGTTTCCATTCAATTGGGTTCCCCTGCGAGAGGGGACCCCGGTCGGCTTGGAGGCTCCAGCCGGTGACTCCAATGCCAGTTTCCATTCAATTGGGTTCCCCTGCGAGAGGGGACGATCGCTAATTGCCAAAAACCGAAAATGGGTGACAACATCCGACGTTTCCATTCAATTGGGTTCCCCTGCGAGAGGGGACCCAGTCGGCATGAGCCTAAGATCGAAAAGATTTTTCAGCAAGTTTCCATTCAATTGGGTTCCCCTGCGAGAGGGGACCAGCGGGAATGGCGGCAACCCGTTGCCGACTGGCCAACATTTGGTTTCCATTCAATTGGGTTCCCCTGCGAGAGGGGACCCCAAATCCTTGCTGCCCCCATTGTTGCGGCGATACGTTTCCATTCAATTGGGTTCCCCTGCGAGAGGGGACCTGCCAGAGAAGCAGGAGGCAACCTACAGCGGCGCTCAAGTGTTTCCATTCAATTGGGTTCCCCTGCGAGAGGGGACGTATCCGGATCTACGCTGACTGGACGGCAGTGCGGTTAGAGTTTCCATTCAATTGGGTTCCCCTGCGAGAGGGGACGCGAAGGTTCGCATTTCGACTGAGCAGCCGCTGTGTTCGTCAGTTTCCATTCAATTGGGTTCCCCTGCGAGAGGGGACTGCTACCGATCCCAGTGCAGGCACGACCACGCCGTACTCTAGTTTCCATTCAATTGGGTTCCCCTGCGAGAGGGGACCCCCGTTGGCAGTAGGCATTTCCAGCGGGGTTTGTATTGTGTTTCCATTCAATTGGGTTCCCCTGCGAGAGGGGACCGTGCAAGCTGCGGAATGGACACCACCCAAGAACGGGTTTCCATTCAATTGGGTTCCCCTGCGAGAGGGGACAGGATGAGGATGAGTAATTGATAGTTCCCGCCAATTTGATTTGGGTTTCCATTCAATTGGGTTCCCCTGCGAGAGGGGACTATAACAGCAACCCTAACATGCTGCCAACCCTCGACCCGCTGGAGTTTCCATTCAATTGGGTTCCCCTGCGAGAGGGGACCAGCGGAGCTAAAGCCGAATTGCCTTACCGCATCGAAATATGGTTTCCATTCAATTGGGTTCCCCTGCGAGAGGGGACCCAAAATACAATCACATCCCCCGTGAATCGCCCCCGGTTGGGCGTTTCCATTCAATTGGGTTCCCCTGCGAGAGGGGACGGCCAAGGATAATGGAGTCAAAATCAATTATGTCGATGTGTTTCCATTCAATTGGGTTCCCCTGCGAGAGGGGACAAGTCCGCAGTCGCTACATAGGTGCCATCAGAGTGAATTGAGTTTCCATTCAATTGGGTTCCCCTGCGAGAGGGGACAAAGCAAATTGAGGCCAACAATCAACGAATTTTGAAGTTTCCATTCAATTGGGTTCCCCTGCGAGAGGGGACGGTCTATTCCGTGGGACGAATGTGTTGAGGTTGTCTACGGCGAGTTTCCATTCAATTGGGTTCCCCTGCGAGAGGGGACGCGATCAAGGTTGATCCTAGTGTTCAACCGATGACGTTTCCATTCAATTGGGTTCCCCTGCGAGAGGGGACTTGCCCAAGCGCCAATGTCGTAATCATCCGAAGCGCCGTTTCCATTCAATTGGGTTCCCCTGCGAGAGGGGACATCGCCCGACCCATCATTGTTGTCGTACCGCAGTCGAGTTTCCATTCAATTGGGTTCCCCTGCGAGAGGGGACTCCTGACAACTGAATCCAGCGACTTTGCGATCGCCAGTTTCCATTCAATTGGGTTCCCCTGCGAGAGGGGACCGGACTGGTGTCCGTGTAAAAATGTCCATCCTCACGTCACGGTTTCCATTCAATTGGGTTCCCCTGCGAGAGGGGACACATTTATCATCACCCTACCGCCTCCGGTCATCCTCAATAGGTTTCCATTCAATTGGGTTCCCCTGCGAGAGGGGACTTTGACGAGACGAAGATCATGCTCGGTTTCGCCACCAAGTTTCCATTCAATTGGGTTCCCCTGCGAGAGGGGACTTGCCGCCCTTCCTCGTCCTCCGGCAAATCGCAGAACAGGTTTCCATTCAATTGGGTTCCCCTGCGAGAGGGGACTCACGGCACCCCCCGGCCTCGCCATGCCACAACAGCCTGAAGTGAGGTTTCCATTCAATTGGGTTCCCCTGCGAGAGGGGACAGGTGCAAGAGAGCCAGAGCGAGGGCCGACCAGGGGAGGTTTCCATTCAATTGGGTTCCCCTGCGAGAGGGGACCATTACTACCAGCAACTAGGTTTTGGCCCCATTTCAAGTTTCCATTCAATTGGGTTCCCCTGCGAGAGGGGACTTCTGAGTTAGATAGCATCCCCCGACTGCCGATTACCGGAGTGTTTCCATTCAATTGGGTTCCCCTGCGAGAGGGGACATCCAGTATTTGAGGCAACGCTTTCAGGGGCGTTGCCTCCTGTTTCCATTCAATTGGGTTCCCCTGCGAGAGGGGACAGCCAATTCTTTCGCGGTCGGAGTCCGCTTCAACCGCACAGGTTTCCATTCAATTGGGTTCCCCTGCGAGAGGGGACTACAGTAACTTACAGTAGGTGCCCGCATGGCGGAACTTGGTTTCCATTCAATTGGGTTCCCCTGCGAGAGGGGACTTCGTCTTTGCTATCCCGTGCGCGTTTCTTACCTTTGTTTCCATTCAATTGGGTTCCCCTGCGAGAGGGGACCAGTGCCCGCGCTAACGATGCCAATGTGCGGCAAGCTCTGATTGGTTTCCATTCAATTGGGTTCCCCTGCGAGAGGGGACGTCAGTCGGTGTATACTCCTGAATTCCTGCCAGGGCCAGTTTCCATTCAATTGGGTTCCCCTGCGAGAGGGGACGTCAGCTTACAACAGGCTGAACAGGTTTTAATTGATAATCTTGTTTCCATTCAATTGGGTTCCCCTGCGAGAGGGGACGCCGCTGCTGCCAACCCGGAAATGCTCACCTTAGTTTGGGGTTTCCATTCAATTGGGTTCCCCTGCGAGAGGGGACCTGCATTGCCAGTGGGGTTGAAGCCTAGCCCCTTCAACTGGTTTCCATTCAATTGGGTTCCCCTGCGAGAGGGGACTTTGGAGTGCTTGGTGGAACGGCGTGAATTCCGTTTTCCTGTGTTTCCATTCAATTGGGTTCCCCTGCGAGAGGGGACCACTACGCTTTCCCTCAGCCTTAACAAAACTGCCATTAGTTTCCATTCAATTGGGTTCCCCTGCGAGAGGGGACTTGGCCTCAATTTGCTTTTGCAGGGCTGCATCTGTGGCATTCCAGTTTCCATTCAATTGGGTTCCCCTGCGAGAGGGGACCTGAAAGATTCCTATCACTTCGCGCCTGTATCTGAGAGGTTTCCATTCAATTGGGTTCCCCTGCGAGAGGGGACCTTTTTTACATAACTTCCTTTATGCGAATCTACGAAGTTACGTACATTGTTTCCATTCAATTGGGTTCCCCTGCGAGAGGGGACTGGTCGTGAACTGAATAAGCTAGCCAATTTTCAACGGAGGTTTCCATTCAATTGGGTTCCCCTGCGAGAGGGGACAGGCAACCTATTATCGTATTGTTTGGCTTTTGCCCCCGCAGGTTTCCATTCAATTGGGTTCCCCTGCGAGAGGGGACTGGGTGGGGATTCTGGCATGGGCACCAACTAGGTAACACTACAGGGTTTCCATTCAATTGGGTTCCCCTGCGAGAGGGGACACTGGCTACGAAACTGGCTATTGGCCCTAATTCTGTTGGTTTCCATTCAATTGGGTTCCCCTGCGAGAGGGGACCCCGGCCAAATCGTGACCCTCCAGGGTGCGCGGAATGCCGTCAGTTTCCATTCAATTGGGTTCCCCTGCGAGAGGGGACGAGGGGATGCGCGTTCGTGGCCTGAGCCTGGAGCGAGAACCGTTTCCATTCAATTGGGTTCCCCTGCGAGAGGGGACCTACCCCGATTTGATTGATACCACATACATTATCTACGGTTTCCATTCAATTGGGTTCCCCTGCGAGAGGGGACCGCCTCTTAGGGATGTTACTGTTTCTCCCTCACTCCGCGTTTCCATTCAATTGGGTTCCCCTGCGAGAGGGGACTAGTAGCATCCCTCCTAAAGAGGATAGTATTCTCATCCATCAGTTTCCATTCAATTGGGTTCCCCTGCGAGAGGGGACTCGTTTTGTTTTGGGGAGGTATCCCCGCCGCAAACGAGTTTCCATTCAATTGGGTTCCCCTGCGAGAGGGGACAAGGTAAAAGCCTCGAACCTCTTGAGATCTAGCCGAGGCCACGAAATAAGTTTCCATTCAATTGGGTTCCCCTGCGAGAGGGGACCAGTGGTCGCTCAGCCTAAATTAGCTGCACCTCCAGTGCCAGTTTCCATTCAATTGGGTTCCCCTGCGAGAGGGGACCAGGAAAAGTGGCAGCACCAAATCTGTAAAACCTCAAGTTTCCATTCAATTGGGTTCCCCTGCGAGAGGGGACCAGACTGATGACGCGCCTCATGGACGGAGACAGGGCTGGCATGTTTCCATTCAATTGGGTTCCCCTGCGAGAGGGGACAACCTATGCCCGCCACGCTTACACTAACTACGATCAAGTTTCCATTCAATTGGGTTCCCCTGCGAGAGGGGACTACAGCAGAAATCAATCTGTCCATTGTTTCCAGTGGCCCTAACTCATCCAGGTTTCCATTCAATTGGGTTCCCCTGCGAGAGGGGACTCCACAGCTAACTGATATTGAGCGATCGCGCCAGTAGTTTCCATTCAATTGGGTTCCCCTGCGAGAGGGGACCTGTCAACTTTGCGCTTAGATGATTGACTTTCGATGTTTCCATTCAATTGGGTTCCCCTGCGAGAGGGGACCCTACCCCAATCGCGGTCGTACCATGCCCGACAGGCGATCGCGGGTTTCCATTCAATTGGGTTCCCCTGCGAGAGGGGACTACCCTGCGACATGACGGATGAACAGGCCCGCAGATTTTACGTTTCCATTCAATTGGGTTCCCCTGCGAGAGGGGACATAATTATGTCAGTTGCAACAACCATTCAAAACTTGCCTCGTTTCCATTCAATTGGGTTCCCCTGCGAGAGGGGACTCCCTCCATTGAAAGCTATTCCTGGCAGGAAGTCCAGCGGTCATTCGCGAGGGATCGAGGGCACGGGGCAAGAGGCCGGATTTCATGGGCACGAAAAAGGGCGGAAACCTTTGTCCAGTCTAGCATCGAGGGTTGAGACGAGAGACTGGGCGATGCGAGCATTTGACCGATCGCTCGTTCTGGCCAGTGGTCTACACAATGATCGAGCCGGGGGCCGTGGTCAGCGGCACACCACCCCAAGTTTCAACCTGAGCGAGGGTATGCCGTGATACCGGATAAAAGCGCACACTATCTTCGGCTGGCAAAACGTGCCGTTTCAGCCGCTGTTGCAGTTCGGTATATTGATCGCGAGTGAGAATGCATTCAAAGACGCTGTACTGCACTCGACGGCCATAGCCTTCCAGCAAATCAGCGATTTTTTTGCGGCGGCGATTGACCGGAATATCGTAGGTGATGAGGTAGAGCAGCATCGATGGCGTTTAGCGAATGGTGTAGGGGATGTAGGGTTGGGTGGGGTCGTTGACCCAGTGTTTGTAGGCTTTGACCTGTTGATTGAGCAAAGCCCACCGGGGTTGTTCACCGTCTGGAGTTTGGATGGGGGTTTCCATCCGTTGCAAGAAGGCGTGGAGAAAGCGTTTGCGCCCTGTGGCGTTGAGATAGCAGCCTCCGGTGGCGGGATAGTCAAAGTCGGTGGTTTTGATGCTGGCGCGGTTGACCAGGTAGAGCACTAAAGAATCGATGAGGGGGGCACGGAAGGCTTCGATGAGGTCAGAGACGAGGGCGGCGTGGCGATCGCTGCCTTGGTGTAAGCAGGCATCATAGGGATCGAGGCCGCGTAATTCAATCAGGCTAAAGAGATGATTCCATAAAAGCTGATAGCCAAAACTGAGCATGGCGTTGACGGGATCTTGGGGCGGGCGACGGGTGCGTTCAGTAAATTGCAACTCTGGATGGGTGAGGCATTGGCCGAAGGCGGCAAAGTAGCAGGCGGCTCCGGCTCCCTCGAACCCCAGTAATTGCTCGATGGTGGTGGCTTGGGCGGCGCGATGATGGAGATAGTCTAGCCCCTGAATGGCACTGGTTAAGGGGGGCACTGTGGGGCGACGTTGTTGCCGCAGGAGGAGGACACGACTGTTATGCAATTTGGCTTGGACGATGGCTTGGGCGGTGGTGAGGCGGGCGGTTGCGGTCAAATTGTGCTGCCGCCGAGCGAGGGCACGATAACTGTGGGCAAGGGGTAATAATCGACCGTAGCACTGGCCCATCTGGGAGAGATACAGAATGGGAATATTGCGCCAGAGGCAGGCGCGGACGGCTTGGGTGGTGATTTGGGATTGGCCAAACAGCAAGATTTGCTCAATGAAGGGCAATTGAACTTGCTGTAAAAGTGTCTGCTGCTGTTTGATGAGAATGAATTCTTTTTGCAGGGAGACAGAGCAGCCTTGCTGGGAAATATAGAGCGATCGCATGGTGGGTGAGGAAACGGGTGTGAACAAGTGGGTTGAAACACTCCAGGCACACGTTGGTTTGCACCCTTAACTTCTGGTTGGGGGCGGGGGTTTCCAGTTGCGGTTTTTGCGGAACTTTGGCGGAATAGTACGGGTTTTCTTCGGTGGGTTTAAGGGGGTGAAGCGATCGCGCTAGGGAGTGAGGCGATCGCAGAGAGTTTGATTGAGGCGATCGAAGGGGCTAAGTTTGGGAATGCCGCAGGTCTGTTGCATCAGTTTGTTGAGGGTGGCGGTGAGGTAGGCTTCATTCTCAATGGCGGAGACTCCGACAAACCCATGCACCGATTCATTGCGGAGGTCACAGTATTGGTTCAGGGTTTGGATGAGCGGTAAGACCGTGGCAAATTGGGGGTGGTATTCCACAATGGCTTGCAAGACGTAGCGACTGATGCTGCGATCGAGGTAAATGGCATCGCCTTTGGGTAAACGGTAATTGCGTAAAAACTGGTAGAGTTGGCCGTCATTAACCTGGCGGATTGTTGCCCAGGATTGGGCTTGCTCACTGGGTTTGCCGGAGATGGCGAGTCCGAGCTTGCCTTGCACCAGGTAATACAACAGTTGTTCTTGCAGTTTGAACAGTCCTACCAGGAAATCTGCATATTTGCGCGTTTTGAGGCGGATCAGGGCATTAAAATAAGCTTCTTGCAGGAGCGATCGCGGGTCTTTTTGGCGCAGGGGCGCAATCGCTTGAATCCACTGCGGATCAACATCAGGAATTGTGTTGACGGCAGAGAACGCCTGATCAAAATCCATTGCGAGCCGATAGTAACCGTAGTCCAGAAGTGCGGCGATCGTGGGTCTTTGCAAATTGCTTTGTTGTAGGGTGACTAAAGCGCCGCTGTAGTTATAATCCTGAATTTGCTGCTGCATCACTTTTAAGTCAAATTCATCTTTTAAGGTGCTGACATCCGTTTGAAACACGCGATCTTGCTGTGATTGCATTTCCTGTGGATTTCGTACTTGCCAGACGTGACTGCGGGGCGCGTAGCCTGCTGCCTGCAAAATACTCCACGCTGACTTCATCACGGGCGTACCTGATGAGGCGTTAAATTCCAGCGTGTCCGTGGGGTCAAGGTAGGGCTGGGCCTGCTCAATTCCTAATCGTGCGGCTTGCACTGCAAATAACAAGTTGACTGGATCACGGGATAGGGTCTCCTCCACTGGCAAAAGCTGAATGGCCTCGGCAGGTAAATTAAGGGTGCTGGTAAGCCAGTCTTGGGTATCGATCGCCCCTAATTTGGTGGTGTCAGTGTATAGCAGAATCACCCGCTTGATGGGTTGGTGCTGCTGAATCAGATGGTTGATGAGTGTGATGATGGAGCCTTCGCTGTTGGTTTTGGCAAAGGGGTCTTGTTGGCCAACAAAGGACAGGATAATGCTGGACATGGGAAATGGGGAATTGTACTTAATCTTGGCTGGTCTGATCTGGGGCTGGATGAGTTGGCTCTAGCACGGCATCCTCATACACCATTGCCAGGGTTGCCGCAAAATCGACGCTATGCAGTTCAAACCGATTTGTTTCAGGGGTATAAGACTGCAAGACCCATAGCCCTTCGGCATTGCGCCGAAAGCACTCAACCCGCTGGTGCCGGGTGTTGATCAAGACGTATTCTTCGAGGCTGGCTAAAGTTTGATAGTTGGCAAACTTGTCGCCGCGGTCAAAGGCTTCGGTGGAGTCAGACAAGACTTCCACAATCAACTTGGGAAACCGTTTGTAGGTGGGGGTTTCTTGATCCTGGGGGGCGCACGTTACCATGACATCGGGATAGTAGAAACAGTTGCGGGTTTCGATGCAGGCTTTCATATCGGCGATGTAGACGCGGCACCCACTGCCCCGCAGGTGGTTACGCAGGAGGGCAAACAGATTTCCGGCGATCGTGACATGGGTATCGCTGGCTCCGGCCATAGCGTAGACTTCGCCATCCATGTATTCGTGTTTGGTGGGACTTTGGGCCTCGAGTTGGAGATACTCTTCAGCCGTGAGTGGGAGTTGGGGGGAGGCAATCATGGTGTGGTGGCGGTGGTGGGGATAGATTGATTGTAAGGCGCGATCGCGCTTGGGGTCAGGGCTACACACCAAACAAATGCACGGCTCCGGGACTATGGGCGAGGTCACGCAGGCTATGCAACAGTGGAGGCTAAAATTGCTTCGACATTGAGGGAGTCTAACTGGTGAGAAGCCTGATCGATCGTGATACCAATAACGTTCCTATCGACATCAAAGTCGAGGATAAGGTTGGGGGAGACTTCTTCGGATTCAACGCTGGGCTTGTTTTGTAGGGTGATATAGAGGGTGTCTGTATCAGGGAAATACTGAATTTTCATGGTTCTTCACCTCGTTGTTGTTTCTTGAAGAAATTGCGATCGAAAAAGGCATTATGAATGGTTTCACCATCTTCGAGGGTAATGACTCGTAGTGCCCGTCCATTGGCTTCAGGCACATTTGCCCAGTAGCAGATCCGTCCATCTGCTTGAGTGACAGTTTTGATCGGATTCGCTAACACGCGCTCAATCCATGCCATTTCAATGTCTGGACGTTTGAGGCGGACAACGGATTCAAAATAAGCGGTGGTTTTCATGGGGTGTGATGATTGGCGATCGCGCTTGGGGTCAGAGGTTGGCGATCGCCTCCACCAATTCCCGATGCACCTTCGCCATCAAACTGGTATCTTTTAGAGATTTAAAGTTTTGATCGGAGACAAAATTTAGGTATTTGCTAATTTTTTCATCTAATATCATTAGCTTTTCTTCTATAGCCTTCGTTCTATCAATAAGCCAAGCTTCAAAGACATCATCAATTTCTAATCCTCGGAGTCGATGAAAGACCTTATTTCTGGTTGGGGCAATTTTTTCTATGAAATCTGTGATTTCTTTACAGTCTTTCTTCCAACTAGGTTTGGCAGCTCTCAGAAGCGCATATAGTGGGAATCCACTCAAAATAACAACACCATCTTGTTCAAGTTTGGCTTTATGCTCTGCATATTTACTCTTACTAAAATAGTTGAGATTAGGAACTTCCAAAATAGAAGCCTTAAGCTTTGGAGAATCATTATTAGGATCAATATGTTCTGGAAAATGAACCTCTGCCCACTGCGAGATTAAACCTTCTACTGCACGAAAACTATGAAAAAAGGCTTCAACTCCATTTCTTTGATCGAGCCGGACAAAAGCCAGGTAGGCTGCTTCATAGGCAGTCCACCACCAATGCTTCGATCTCTCTTTCATAACTTGAGCTAAATTCTGATCCGATAACTTCTGTAATTCATTTGCAAAGTCATCAAATTTGGCAAAATTCCACTGGATTGCCGCCTCTAGTAAGATCTTAGTCTTTTGATGTCTTTCGCCCTTTAAATCAGAATCGAGTAGGTCTTTTATACCTGCATAGTTATGGCTATCCAGCAATGCTTTAGCTTCTTGAATGCGAATACCGCGTAGATAACTGGAACCTTCAAGTGGTTTTTCAGGAAAGGTTGGATTGTACTCGTTGCTGACCAGGAATTTGACGCGATCGCCAAACTTCGCCAAACTGCAAAACTGAACCGCCGAAGAAATGGCTGGTGTCCCTGCCTGATGGCTGACATAGACATTCTGTGGTTCAGTTTCAAACT
>ERZ1066116.296-NODE-296-length-13565-cov-204.265507_pt1 | contig 13565 bp, 20 predicted proteins | sample MGYA00382763_ERZ1066116 | MGnify/ENA primary metagenome ERZ1066116 (study PRJEB33369, sample SAMEA5778346) | biofilm metagenome | biome: Industrial cooling water; feature: Water cooling tower basin; material: Biofilm | place: United Arab Emirates | collected...
CTAAAAACGTTTGAGGTAAGATGAGAGATGAAGCGAATTCTAAATCTGTGTTTGTAAACCTAAGAAGGCAACTAGAGCTAACTCAAAAGGATGTCGCTGACACGATCGGGGTCAGTGAACAGACTGTGCGGAATTGGGAAAATGGGAGAACAATGCCTATGCTTACAGTTCCGCAGATGAAGAGTTTGTGCAAGTTGCTGAAACGCTCTATTGAGGACGTGCCTGACTGGTTTGGTCCCATAGACCAGCAACCAGGTGCCTGATGTCCTGGCGACACCTGCCACGGGCAGCGCTGATAAAAAGTGGTGTGACGGCTCGGAGAGACGAGCAACAAGTTTTTAGAATTCCCGTTGAGCCGTGCGAAACAGTGGTGCCCAGAGCGAAGGTTTGAAGACCCCTCAACCACTGCTGAGTGTAGGGATAGCAAACGGCTCCCTGGCGACACCTGCCACGGACATACAGAGAGAAGTGGCGTGACGGCTCGGAGAGACGAGCACTCAAAAGCCAGGGGTTCACGGCTCGCAACTGTTCCCCCCTGGCTTTACCCCGTTTAAAGGAGCAACTTCACTATGACAAAAGATCGACTAATTGCGATCGTTGCTGTGGCAATAGCCATCGGTGCGATCGCACTTCCCACCAGGGCAAATCGCACCACTGATTGCGACCCACCGCAAGCGCTCAACTCTTTCCAGCGCTGGAATCAGGAGAAATATCAACAGACCTATGGGCGCAACTTTTTTCAATCCGATGTCAGCCTTGCCAGACGTGAAAAGTATCAGCGCTTGGGGGCGGCTGGTGAGGCATGGCGCAAAGCGGATGAACTTCGCTTTGGCTCAGTGCCCAATGGCTATGAAGATTTCGGGCATCCTCCCTCTGCTGCCCCTGACATGCCCTTCTCAAAGCCACGGGTGATTGAGCCACCCGCAGGGGTGCAATTGCCTGCCTATTCCGGTGGGAGTGGGAGTGGAAGCACTCAGGGCACTGCTGCCGATCGCATTCGTTCCGCTTCACATCAAAGGAGGACTTACTAATGCTGCCGACCCTGACAGACAAACTCGTTTACATCATGAAATTTGTCCTCAATGGACAACCGCGATCTTTGGTGTTGCAACCAATTGATGCTGCTAATGGGGTCATCATTGAAGAGACCTCTGACGGGTCTGGCATCTACTGGGGAAAGACGATCGGGGGTTCTAGGGTGGAAGTTCCAGTCGAAAGTGTCACCCATGTCTTTGCTTCCTGGTGGAAGGTGAGTGACAACTTTGGTGGAAACGGGAATCAGACTATCCACACCAACAGTGAAGATTTGATTGACGATCATGTAAGGCTCAAACAAGACGATCCAAAGGCTTGGGATGAGCACGGTGAATTGAAAACGGTGAAAGGAGAGGACAAGCCTCCAGAAGGGGGAAAAGTAATTCGTCGGTGATTTACTCTTATCGTTGGGCACTCTAATAAAAGCCCCCGTTCAGATGTCTGAACGGGGGCTTTGTTGTAATTGCATCTTTAGAGTACCCATGTTTGAACTGATTATTATTAGCACTATTGTTTTAGGTTTGATAGTAATTCTTCTGTTAATAGTTTGGTTAATTCGAGAGGTAAGTAAGCAATCGCGCCGTTCAAATTATCTCAGACGTAGAAACACTAAACTCAAGACTGAAAACATCGTTATTGTTGTTTTAATTGTGCTGATTTGCTTTTTCTACATTGCTTCAATTCGGTCTTTTACTTCCTCTCAGAAAACTGAATTCCCGCTACTTGATGCGCGTCAAGTACAAGATGCATCCGCAGTTCCTGTAACATTTAGAAATGCCTCCCCCCATAGATTGAGGCTAATCCTAACAATCTCAGAAGTAGAGAAATATGAAACCTTGATTGACCCTTGCCCCAGTTGCATCGTCTATCCAAGCAAGGCGCTAGCACCTAAAGTTTGCCCTCAAGAAACTATTAACAAAACCTTTATTTTGCTGCCAGGAACCTATCAAGTAGAAGTTCATTTTTTGAGTGACAGGCTCAGATCACACACATCAACCATCATCGTCAGCAATGCCAAAAATCAGTCTCAGTGTTGGCGCGCAATTATGGGATACAACATTGAGCAATAGTTTAAAGAAGCCAGAGCCAGCCAAGTTAGGCTACTCTGGCTTTATCGATGTTCTGACAGCCATTATGACCCAATCCAGTGAACCCACCCGGTTAGACCGGATAGAAGCCGTTGTAGCTGCCAATGCCGACGCGATCGCAGCAAATGCCAGAGACATTGCCGAACTCAAAGAGACCCAGCGTCAACAATGGGCAGAGACCAGAGCCAGCATTGATGACGTGGTCAGCATGATTACCACCCTGGCAGAGAACACCGAGCAATACCGCGTTCAGGCAGAAATCGATCGTAGACAAGCAGAGATAGACCGGGCAGAATTTAGAGCCACCGTACGGGCAATTTTGGATGCCCTAACCCAACGCTTCAGCGGCAACGGGCACTCGGAATGATAAGCCAAAACTTCCGCCGGCGAGGACCACCCTATCAGTTTTCCTGATTGTCCCCAGTTGACCCCGTCTGCGTTTGATCAGCCTCCAATTGTGCTTGCGCCTCCCTGCATTCCCGCGCGATCGCCTCCAATGTCGATGCAAGACTGGGCAGTTCAGAGTAGCAACCATGCTGCCAAAAGTAGATAAACTCAGCCACCTGTAGAGCAATTTTCCGGGTAATCATCGCAAAAATTGATATTTAACTTGGACCGCTGCAAATAGTGGACCTGGATCATTCGTGCTTTTTTCAAAGTCCACACTAAATAGCAAATTTGGGATACTTGTAACGGTTGCATTGATGATGATGCCAGTGCCACCCCACTGATTTGCAGCCTTCCCGCTGGTGTTAGTAGTTGCGATGTTCTTCGCAGTATTGGTCACGGTTCGTGACCGAAGCCGGACGGTCCAAAGAGTTCCCGATGCTTGGGCGATCGTGTGGAAACTCTTCATTGTCAGAGTTTTGAAGTAGTAAGAGTTGAACGCCTGATCACAGTTGAAATAAGTGTCGAAATTGGTCGTGATTCCAGACGGACCAGACCCTCCTAATGAAAACTCCCAAAATTGATCAGGACTGCGCCACACTGCCCCATCGTAGAACCAAGCCCATCCATACTTTTGGATGTCGTTGTTATCCACCTCCCACCACAAATCCTGCTTGGTGGGATTGTTGGGTACTAACTGCTGGCGAAAAATGCGAACGCCGATCGTGTCGTCCGCATAACTAATTGGCATTAGGTAAACTCCCTCACCAGGGCATTGCCATTCGCAGCCGTCCAAATGCCACTAATCACCCCGGTATAGAGATAGGGCATCTCATACAAATCACCCGGCTCAAGCTCAAAACTGTAAGCAGAGAGAGAAGCCGTAGCCCCCAAATGAACAAACAAAGTAGCAGTTGAGTTGTTCAAAATTGACAACCCCTTCCGGTTGGTATTGGCGGCTCTCAGGGTCTGAGAGGTGGTTGCAGCCGCGATCGTCCCAGATGCAACGGTACTACTCGGACCAGGACCATTCTGGATGAAAGATGAATAGATGGGCATTAGACAAACTCCCTCACCAGGGCACTGCCATTTACCGCGCTCCAAATGCCACTCAAAACCCCGGTGTAGTTAAACGGGATTTCATAATAGCCACCAGGCGCAATTTGGGCAGAGTATGCCGTTAATGAAGCAGTCGCACCCAGTTCAATAAATAGGGTTGCCGTCGAAGCATTCCAAATAGTCCCCCCCTTTCTAGTAGCGTTTGCTGCAAGGATTGTGCCTGAAGTCGTTGCAGCCGTGACCGATGTTGCAGTGACCGATGTTGCTACAGGTTGTTGAACCGTGATCGGGTTTGTCAGTGGCATAGAGTTAACCTCAAATCGAAGATTCCAAAGAAAATTACGGGGCAGCTTAGAAGCAGACTTAAACGCTAATTTACGGTCTGTAAAAAAAGGGGGCTTCTCAAATAGGAAAATTTCTAATTCTGGACTAGCAAAAGCTTCTCTAATATCCCAAATTTCATGTTTTGTTCCAATTGCTTGAGCTTGGGCGATCAGGAGTTTTATAGGAGTCGTTTGCAGGTGAGATAGGCGAAAATATGCCCCATCCGTCACTGAGGTAAATCGCCATTTCTCAATAACTCTAAAAACGCCTAAAGATTGCCAATTCACTCACGTTTTCCCCACACACCGGAAGCAGTTTCTACCCTCATCAGGATACTATCGAGTCGCTGACTAAAACTAATCACGGATGCTTTCATCTCCTTGATATCACCCTTCAAGTCTGCAATTTGCCGCTCAATGTCTGTGAAAGACTCAGACAGATTCGCAGACATTGTCTTGATTGAGTTCTTTGTATGAGCAGAATCACGCTCGATTGATTGCAAAGTAATTGCATTATTCGAGGCGATATCAAGTCCACGCCTCAACTCAATCAATGATTTCTCAATTTCCTGGAAGTCACGTTGTGCCGCATAAGCTTTTTGAGATGAAGCTTTCAAGCTATTAATAAAAGCTGCGCCTGCTGTTGCAGCCGCAATCCCAAGCGATGCAAGTGCAATGATATCAAAGTTCATAGCTGGAATTGTTGCAAGTCTTCCTCTGTCAAGGGGTCGGTATACTCGCGTATTTGCACATTGCCACGGGGTAACCAGGGCACTGGAGACCATAGCAAAGTGTAGTAGTCAGCGACCGTAGGCAAACAGAAAATCGCCGGGGAATTGAGCGGCACAATGACTGATTTAAGCTGGTCTTTACCATTGGCGAATTGTCTTAAATAGCCTGCGCGATACCAGTTATTTTTCGCTGTAGGACAATGCACCGTAATCTTAATTAACTGGCTGCGAAAATACCAAGGAAATTTAATAGGCACACGCAACGTTTTTTCGCCATACGTCAGCATGTGCCTAAGTGCCCATTTGTTGGAGCCAACATCAATCATCAGCCGCCTAGTAGGTCAACTTTATTCACGTTTTTCGACTTACCGTTGACCTTGGCTTGCTTGCCGTTAATTGTGCCACCAGTCAGCACAGAACTGAGCTTGTCTGGTTCACAAAAACGGATGATGGATGTGCCGTCTGCCAAACTCAGTCGAACCCGTGCGGGTTTGGGACTGTTGGCACCAAAGATCAGACCTTTGTCGGTATCTTTTGCCTTGACGACACCGAGACCGGAGCCGATGTTATCATAAGCGTCCTTTCTGGCACGCCAGGCGTAGCGGAAAGCACCCACGTTGCCAACGGTGCCTCCCATGTTGATGTAGTAAATTTGGGTTTTTGCTTGAGTAGCCACTTTAGATCACCTTCCTAGAAAAATCAGTTTGCTTGATTGGATAGGGAAGGCAATTACAACAAGTAGTCGGTTGCAGTGTAGGCAACCTGACCACCCGTGCCAGCAGCAACTACGGGCAAGGTGGCAGAGATTGTGATCTGGTTATTATCAGTATCAACCGCGATCGTGATGTTGGTTAGAGGCACTGTCAAAGCTTTTTCGGCATTGTCCAATTCGCGCGCAACTTCGAGCAATTGACCGGGCAAATGAGTTGCAGTAGTGGTAACGGGTACTGACATATCAAACTCCATTAAGACTTGGAAACTACTTCCAATTTGCCCTAGAAATATCATCTAGTAATGGTTTCATCTTGCTTTTTGGTCACGTGTCCTAAGGAGCAAGCGGTGAAGTCTGAATGTACCAGCGACCTCCAGTCTTGAAGCCACTAATTCTGCCCGTTCTTAGCCAGTAATAGACCGTTCGATAGTTCACATGGCGCTGTGCTGCAAATACAGGCAGAGCAATTGCGGTTTCTGGATTTCGGATTTCTACAGATTTTGTGCGAATAGAAATTCTATAAGTCATGACCCAAAACTCAATACGAAATCAGGAATCATATTTTTCTGTCCAGTCGCGAAGAATTTGGCAGTTCTAGGAACAACAGTTCTAACCTTTAAAGCCTGTCCTCTTCTTTCTCCAATCTTGGTAAAACTCCCTTTCAAATATTCATTTGCAATCAGGGGTTTCAGTGCATTAATCACACGATAAGCCTCTGTTTGAGTTGCAGCATTGATGATCAACTTTGAGTTGTCAGACAGGGTAAGAATCCCCTCCCATGGTCCTTTTTTATAGCGAGGGATGGGAGGTATAAACCCGGCTGGTTTGTTGTAGTGGGGAATCGATACTGCAAAGCGCGATCGTCCTAGCTTGCCGTCGGGCATTTCTTCGGCAAACAAGACAACCAACTGCGGACGATCGGCACCCAATCGAACTTGCCACCACTCCGGAACGGCTGCCACACATTCTGCTTCCATCGGGCTGCATTGCTTTGCCTGTAGCTCTGCCAACTGACTCGCAACGAGTCTTACTTGAGATTCAGTCCCTTTCAGCGTGTTCACCACCTCCTGTCTGTAGACAGGGGCGAAGGTTTGTGGGTCGCAGTGATCAAACACGTCAACCAGCACAGGCACAATTTCAACGGGTTCAAATCGACAAGTCACAATGCAATGCTCAGGGCAAGGATCACGAGGCGGGGGAAGGGGTGGATCGATCGGCGGAATTGGCGACGGCGGGGGGGATGGATTGGGGATGGGAGGGGGCAGGGGCGATGGGCTTGGGGCAGGTGAGAGGGGTGGTGATGGAGTAGGGGAAGGAAAAGGTGATGGGGTTGGTTTTGGATCTGGGATGGGAGGGGGCAGGGGAGATGGAGCCGGGGCAGGCGAGGGAGAGGGGTTTGGAATTGGGGCAGGGGTCGGAGTGGGAGCAGGGGTCGGAATGGGAGCCGGATCGGGAACTGATGGATCAGGTGATGGAGGTGATGGTGGAAGTGGAGCCGGGGCAGGATTGGGAGCCGGACCCGGTGAGGGGAATGGATAAGGGGTTGGAGTTGGGGCAGGGGTCGGAGTTGGGGCAGGGGTTGGAGCAGGGGTTGGGGTCGGGGTCGGAGTGGGCGCCGGAAGCGGAATGATGGTAGGAGGTTGCAGGGGGGATGGTTGCGGGGATGGAGCAGGAAAGGGGTTGGGCGCTGGCGCGGGGAAGCCAGGGTTAGGAGTTGTGCCAGGAAAGAAGGGAATTGGGGCAGGGTCTGGATCGGGCTGAGGGGCGGGGTCTGGATCGGGTGTTGGGGTGGGACTGGGGAGGATGGGCGGAACTGGCTGAGGAGGGCTGATCGGGTCATCGTCTGGCTGAGGCGGGGCGGGAACCGGATCGTCTGGCTCTGGCTCTGGTTTCTCTGGCTCTGGTTCCGGTTCTGGTTCTGGCTCTGGATAGTCTGGGTCAGGCAGTCCAGGCGGTAAATCTTTCGGAATGGTGTCAGGGATGGTTGGAGGTGGGAAGTATTGTGGGTCGGGTATACCTGGGGGAAGGTCGTTTGGGATGGTATCGGGGATTGTTGGAGTGGGGAGTGGGGCTAGGTCAGGCGGGGCTAAGTCGATAATTGGCTCATCAAAGCTATTAGGGACAATTGACACAATGTAGGGGTCTACATAGTAGTAAGGTCCTGTGCCCCCAGCTGCCTCAACTTCCTTACCTGCTGAAAGGATGCGAACACCATAGACAAAGGGCAAAGCCCAAGCGTAAAGCCCCGATATCGGACCCTCCACATCTTTTTTTTCAACAACAGCATGGTTGATGGGTAAAGGGCTGTTGTACCAATACACGTCAAACTCAAATCGAACTGTATAGAGCCTTCCAGCAAGCCCGATCGGGTTTTTCGAGTTAATCATTTTTCGTCTATCCTTGCCAGGATTGATCGGAAAAATGGGACTCTCAAACGGTGGTTTGCCTTGGTCGGGAGGATGACCAGGGGCTGGCGGTGAGGGAGTGGGGCTGCTTTGACTGGGGCGCGGTGAGCCAGGTGCTGAGGGAGGAAGCGTTGAAGGTGATCTCTGTGCCGGTTGCTGTACAGGCGCCGAGGGTAGAGAGGATGGAACCCGAGAAAAGGGAACAACGTTGTTTGCAGGTGTACCACTAGGCAACCCTCCACCAGGCAACCCAGAGGGTATCCCACCCGAAGGAAACCCGGACGGTCTAACAGGCGTTGCTGATGGAGGGGCTAAAACTGGCATAGCTTAAGATTTGTACTCAGTTGGAATTGCAGCGGAACCGATATCGACAGCAAATTGCCAAATTTTTTGCTGTCGCCTCCAAGTTGGTTGCAATGGGATGGAGGTTCGACTGATTACGCGCCAGGTCGGAGGGGTAACAGCGGTGACCAGGAATGGCGCGGATTGGCACGTCCGTTCAGCATTGCCAGCGCTCTCGATCGCGGTGGTGTCTGTGTACAGGTCGTTCATGATGGTGCTTGCCCAAACAATCAATTTTTCAAGCGTGTTAACGCTACTGGGGATATCAGTGGGATTGAAAGCGGTCATAGTCTCATGAGTCTAAACGTTACCTATAGAATGCCTTAAAAATTAGAAAAATTACTTCTGTAGTATGGGCTGGACTACATTTGGATTAAACCTGCTTGTAGCATCCATATTACAAATGCAAAATCCCCACCTAGAACTCTGATTCTTAGGTGGGGATTTTGCATTGTGAGCAACTATTCACGGTAGGGAGTTCGAATTCCCCTGGGGGTATGATTCTGAGATGCTTTCCTAGCTCAGCTTTTATAGTTGGCTGGGGAGGCATTTTAGGTTTTTGCTTAAATTGCTGGTGGACGTGGGCGATCGCTGCGATTCAGCGCACGATCAAATTCGCGTTGCAATGTAGCCCTGTCGATCCAGTAGCGATAAACCTCTTCATGAACCTCTCGGCTGTGCCCCATGAATCTAGCGGCAATGGATGGGTCAATTTGGTAAGTCAGGGTTCTGACCGCATAGGCGTGACGCAGATCGTAGGGGGCAAAAGGACAGTCAATGCCAGCAAAATACTCTGTAACCGAGTGACCGACCGCAGCATTGGGGCGGTTAACATCAACTTTCGGCAAGGTGACATTAACCAGGTCGAATCGTTCAACCCATTCAGGATGAAACGGCCAAACCTGGCGATGTCCAGTCTTCCCCGCCAAAACTTGGACCACCGAATCGCCAGACCGGAGCACATCTAAATCCAGACGGAAAACTTCGTGGTTTCTTAAGCCATAAGTGGACATCATGGCGATAACCCATCGCCAGCCCGGATTAGAAATCTCGGACCAAGTTTCTACGATGATGCGATCATCTGGAATTTTGCGGGGATGGGATGGCTTGTATTTCCCTTTGTAAGCATTGGCGTTGTAATCCACTTCGGCAAACTTGGACAACTTGTTTGCAGCCATACAAAACCTCACTCTTGTTCTTGTGTTTGGGGTCGATCGCTTGACTAGTTCATGAAGGACGGCGGGAGTGAGCGGATCGGATGATGGCAAAAATTTGAATACTTTCTCGTACTCGCTAGCCCAAGTGGTGGTAGTGCCACCACGATTGAAGAAGTCCGCCTTGAATTCTGCTACCCAATCCTGACAAGTCTTCATCTCGGTCTGAGGTCAGGGGTAGCAACTCTCACCCTGGTGCGACTGCGACCCCGCTCCACCCAGTGGGAGGGATGCAGCCCAGGGGCATTGTGAGCAATCATGCTGCGATCGTCGGGTCTGACATATTTGGCAGGTCGCCATCTGTTGTCAGTGAAGACTTCCACTCGATCACCATCCTGAAAGGATTTCAGATTGTTCGTATGCGAAGGGTGATCACTTTTAGTACTCCGATGATCACTTTGGGCACCTGGAATAGGTGGGTCACAATGGGCTGAAACACCTGCTGTATCTACAGATTGGCGATTGTTCGTATGCGAAGGGTGATCACTTTTGGCACTTTTAGAAAAAGCGGAAAGAGTTGGGGCGTTTTTGGTAGTCAGGTAGTCAGTCGATGGCTGAAAGTCATTACCAGAGATAGTTTCAGGGCTGACTACCTGACCCTGACTACCCTCTTCATTGAGGTAGTCAGGTGAGTGAAAGTGATCATTGGAGTGGTCAAGTGTTAAATCCTGACTACTGACTACCTCCTGACTACCTAAAGATAAAAGGTAGTCAGTCTTAGAATCATTGCTATGACTGGATTCTGAGTCATGGCTGACTACCTGACTACCTTTTACCCAGATTTTGCCAAATTCAGTATGTCGTTTCTGCCATCCCAAAGTTTTGAGGCAATCAGCCACCCGCATTTGTGCCGAGCGGTCCTGTCTTGCTAATTCCAACCCGATCGCTTGCTCTAACAAATCGGAGACGCGAATCGAATCCCGAAACTTTGTCCAGTCCTCAATCTTGTTGAACCAGGGGTCTTCTCTTTGGTAATGCTGGTTCTGTTGCTCGCTCTGGATGGCTTCGTCCTGAGAAAGAATCCAGGAAGCCCCTTCTCGGTAGGCATGGACGGCGGCTGCCCAGAGTTGGTCGCGGTCTCGCTCTAGCAGTTCCAAACACACCTTGCTTTTGATGGGAACCACCCAATAGCGCCGATTGCCTGTGGCATCTGTCAGGAAATCGTCTTCGTTGGTAGTGCCGACGATGATGCTGTGTCGGGGGTGTTTTTCGGCTGATCTGCCCCAGGGTTGACGGAAGGTGTCAGTAGTGGCAGAGAGAAAGGACTTAACATTGCTGGTGTCCTTGCGTTTAAACACTTGTTCTAACTCTGCCCATTCATGAATCCAGGCAGAGTAGAGTTTGAGCTTTTCGTCGGTATCGCTGGTCTGACCACTGAGGGAATCACAAAACCATTCCCCACCCAAAATTGCCCAAAAGGTTGATTTACCCTGTCCTTGCTGTCGTCCGAAAAAAATCAGGGCGGTGTCTACTTTGCAGCCTGGGTTGAGTGCCCTGGCAACGGCGGCAATCAGGGTCTTTCGTAGGAAGGTATTGTGCAGGGGGTTGGTGTTGCCGAGATATCGGGCTGCTGCCTGGTTGAGCAGATCTGGATTGGCACCATATTGTGATGCGACTCGCTCTAGATACTGTTGCACGGGGTTGTATTGGTGCTTTTTGGCAAGGTACAGGAAGGCATCGATCGCGAATTCCTTAGAGCCAACATCAAGCCCTTCTTCCAGCAGGGAGAGGTAGACAAAGTCTGGGTCGATAGGGGCTTCGTCTAGCTCGACTTGTTTTGCCAGGGTGCTGTAGCGAAGTCGTTCACCATAGCAGTCTCTCAGCGCTTCCAGGAGTCGTCCTTTGCGGGTTTTGGCAATGGCGGCAATGTCGATCGTGCTTTTGTCGCGTTCACGGGTGAAGGTGGCAGTGCTGGCAGCTTTCTGGAAGTCAGAGAGGGTGAACCCATGATTGAGGGCATCTGAGACATCCCAGCCGTGAATGGTGCAATCATCGGGCATGGGCACTAGGGCAATTTTGGCGCGATCGCCGAGTGAGATCGCCGCTTTCTTGGCTCCCTTCTCACTGGGAATGGTGCCATCTTTGAGCGGCTTGTCATTGCGATCGTAAAAAATGGTGACGGTTCCGAGCAGGCGGTCAAGTTCTGCTGAAGCTTTGGGCACAGAGTCACAGCCACAAGTGAAGGTGGCAACCTGTATGTCATTTTTCAGATCAGAATGACGGACAGCCCAAGCCAGTCTAATGGCATCCCATTCGCCTTCACACAGCCAGGTCTGTTTTGGGTTGTCTGGCTGATGGGTGACGAATGTGTGGGCGGGAATGCCAGCTTGTGACCATGCCTTATATCCGTCTGGTCGTTCAGCAGCCGGTAGCCAGGGGGCGAGTCGTTTTTTCTGGTAATACTGGGTGCCGTCGGCGTTGGGAAGGGGAATGGAGATGGAGGGCAGATGGCGGATGGTGCCGTCTTTCGCTTTGCACTGGGCGCGGGCAATGCCGAGTTTGAAATGGGCGATCATGTCGTTGGTGATGCCCCGCTGGTGGAGCCACTGTTTAGCCGGTCCGCTGGAATTCAGTAATTGTTCATGGTTCTCTCTCACTTTCTGCGGAGAGACGGTGACCCCTTTGGGTGGTACGGTTGGTTGTGCCAGGGCGGTAGGGATGACTCGGTTTTTGGGCATTCCGAGGGCATCTCTGATTTCGTCGGGTGTACAGCCTCGGTGGCATTTGTAAGCGCCGTCTGTGTTGGGAATCAAGGAGAGATTTTTGCTTCTGTCTTTGCCAACTTGGGCGCAACTGGGGCAGATTGCCCGTCCGGTTGGGTCGAAATCAACGTGATCTGTGATGTTGAACATGATGTGCCTTTGCTTTTTGGTGGTATCAGGGGATTGGGCAATGCCCTGATGCAAGAAAAAACGCTGATCAGTTGTGCAAGAACTGGTCAGCGTTTAGCAGAGCGATGGGTAGCCATGGTGCTATAGGTTGCGTTGGAGAAGCAATTTGGCTACAGCAGTAGCGATAAACTCTGAGAGGTCAGCCCCGGGGGTGACTTCGAGATAGTTCACCAGGCTCTGATAGAGCGGCTCTGGGATGTCTGCGATAAAACTGACGTTCAGTTGTTGATTCATTGGTTACAATCTCCCTAGATAGAGAAGGAACAAGTGTATTGATAGGGCGATCGTTGGCGGGGGCTAGCGATCGCTTTTTGCTGGTAACGGGGGTCAGTCCACCAAAGCAATGGCTCTCGAAACCATCGGCGACAAGTTTGGCAAATGAACCAATGCCGAACCTGGTCCATATCTTCCTCTCGGTGCCGCTTGTAGCTGCCGCTGCTGCAATGTGGACAGCCATACCATTGCGTTCTCGTCATAGAGATCGCTTTTTGCTGGTGTCCTTTTCAGAACTGCTTTGCAGCAAGGGTTTCAGGGGTTGGATGATGACCAGGTGCATCATCCGCAGCTGCGGAGTTTTCAGAACTGCTTTGCTGTAAGGGTTTCAGAGGTTCGATCTCTGTTACGTACCCGGTGCCATGGCATATCGGGCATTGCCAGTCGCTGTAGTCTGGATCTCCTAAAACTCCTTCCCCAAGGCATTCTGAGCATTCTGTTTCTTGTCCAGATTTCCAACCGTTTGGGGGGATTTGGTCACTCGGTATTTCCATCTCTAGCCTCTCTTTCCTCAGATTCCCTGCGATTCACCTCAATGAGGGTTTGGATATCGGAATCCAATGCATCAATGTCCCGAACGGCTTGAATGGTCTTTTGGGCAAGGTTCTGGAGAGCACCGTTGAACACTTCCAGGTCTCTGAGTTCGCCAAGCAACCAGCGCCCGCAGAATTTCACAAATTCAGCCTTGATTTCTTCTGGGATTGGGATATGGTCCCTAACGTCTGGGGTGTCGTATTCGTGTTTCATGTGAGTTGAGTACAGGGATGAGTAGGGAAGCCAGCCGGGGAGGGCTGGCTTTTGTTTATTGCAGCAAGTGTGTGACGGGTAAGAGATGCGTCCAGCCCAGCCCTCTCGCTCCTTCTCTCCTTACCGCTGGCTTGACCCGTCGAAGTTGGGTTTATTTGTCAGACATGGCTACCTCCTGTCAGGTAGTGGTTCAGCAATGGCAACCAATTCAGAACCCCGAACAAGACTGAAGACTATTCAGCCTATACACGTTTGAGGGAAAAGCGTTTGGGGAGGATGATAGGTATTGCGAAGGGTGATTGCCGTCTTCTTCGCAATCTTGTCCACACCACAATCGACTTAGCTGTATCTACTTTAC
>ERZ1066116.297-NODE-297-length-13515-cov-12.994056_pt1 | contig 13515 bp, 10 predicted proteins | sample MGYA00382763_ERZ1066116 | MGnify/ENA primary metagenome ERZ1066116 (study PRJEB33369, sample SAMEA5778346) | biofilm metagenome | biome: Industrial cooling water; feature: Water cooling tower basin; material: Biofilm | place: United Arab Emirates | collected...
CCATTGCTCAATTTGCCACCATGTGGAAAAATCCGTGTCAAAGTCGGGAAAAAAATGATATTCCCCTTTTTGAGAAATTGTAAAATAGTGATGGTGACCTCTTCAAACAACTCACTAGACTTAGAAAGAGTGAAAAAGTTTGATTTTGTAAAAGGATATTATGTGAAACCCATTACTGCTGCCATGTTGTCCGACATTTTTAATATGCCCGTACAAACATTGGAAAATGCGTATCAAGACTAAGCTGTTTACTACAATATCAGTGTATTTTATACATCTTTTTTTCTGTTACGTATTGGTTGGTTATCTTTACGCAGCTTACGACAGACTCACAATCCACTGATGAAAAATAATAAAATAATTATAATGCTGGTTGATGACGACCGCACTTCAAATTTTCTTAATAAAAAAATACTCAACAACGTTTTCCCCGAAACCGAAATACTTGATTTTATCAGCTCAGAACAAGCTTTAGCTTATTTAAAATCGGGAAATACCGTTGACATTGTACTTTTAGACATAAATATGCCAGAAATAGATGGATGGCAGTTTATAGAAACAACAAGAGCCGAAAACATCAATAATTACAAATCTATCGTGTTGCTTACTTCTTCGATTGACGAATCGGACATGGAAAAAGCACGTACCTACAAAGAAATAAAAGGGTTTATCTCAAAGCCTTTAAAAATAGATGTATTCAAAAAGTACTTGAATTCTATAGGAAAATAAAAAAGAGGCTAATAGCCTCTTTTGTTATAAAACTTCATACTATTATTCGGGTAAATCTATTTTTTGAAACCCAATACACTTACCCCACACGTAGCATCAGACAATGAATAGGTCATGTAGTATATGCCTGTGCTTTTGCAATTGTAAGTAATGGCAGGGTAAATTTTACCATTCATCTTATTGGTAGAAACCAACTTTCTGTTAGAGTCATATAAACTAACTTCTACACCAGCATCTGTTCCTTTTTCATCACATAACGAGATGATATACGAAGTATTTCCACTAAAAACATAAGAATACTCTATTTGCTCTCCCGCTGGTTTGTCTACTTTATAAACTTTCAAAAAAGTGTAATCACCTAGTTTTCCTGAACATTTCTGAACCAATGGATCAGTATTGCACTGGGCTGAACAAAACATATTTACAAACAACATTGTAAATATGAAACCTCCGATTTTTATTAATTTATTCATATTTTTATTTTTTTAAAGTCCTAATCTGATATACATTTTACAGATATGGAATTTGGTTCGTGGGTTGGCTGATGATTTAGCTGATAATTTTATTTCTGAGTTTTGCCACTGTTTCCAACAACTTGCTCACTGTTTGCTCACTGATAATGATATTAGTCTTAGAGTTATCTTTCACTACAAGTACGCCATTTTCTTCAACCATAGTAGGTTCAGCATAAATCGTTTCGATTTTCACTTCATTATAAATTGCTTTCAGATCATTGAGGTCTTTTGTCAAAGATACAGCATTGGGGTCATTTTTATAAAAAGACAACAAAAGAAGAATTTGGTCAAGTACTATTTTTTGTTCACCTATTTTTTCGTACAATGGTTGACTTTTTTCGGCCAAACTCACTTTGCAAGCCACATGCAATGCTTCTATCCAGCCTCCGGTAAGCATATACATACTTATGTTGCTGCGATTTTGCTCTTGCAAATAGTTGTTCATTTTCTCAAAGTTGCTGGTTGTGATGTTTACCAGCGAATCGAGGTTATTATTGTTGTCTGCAATGCGCTTTATAGTTTCAAAGTCGAAAAACTGGCCTACTTTCAAATCTTCCGAAAGTTTGATTACAGTATTCAAATAAGTCAAAGCATCTTCTTTGTGATTATATATGTTTATGTAGCCCAAATCAGCACCATACATACCCAAGTTCATGGCCTTTAGATAATTGGTGTTATATTTTTCGGCATTGTCTGTTGAATTCAAATAGTCGGAATTGTAACTGGCACCTGTGCTTTTGATTATAGCCGACATTTCTACCGGAGGTGGAATAGACTTAATTACTTCTATTGCCAGTTCAGATGTGGCTTCGTTGATTTGACCTGTGGAATCGGCCTTCCCAATTTCACTAAACTCGTCTGTAGATTTTTTTTCTGAACCACAGGCAAGCAAGCCTAGCGCCAAAACTATATAAAATAGGTTACTGAAATTTATTTTCATCATTGTATATATGAGATGTAAAAATGGTTAAATGAAAATTATTATCAAAGTGATAAATTTATCTTTTTACCAATTTGAACTTTATTACTTGAAAATACTTATTGAGGTTTAATATTTTTTTAAATAATTCAAAATATAGTGTGATGATAAACAAAAAAGTCATCGTCCAAATCACCCCAACGTTAAACCAAAACGTGTCTATTTTACTGTTTCCAAAGTATTTGAAAGGTGAGTATAAATGCGTACGATAGTTCAAGGGATTTTCCGGCTTAGCAGGCTCTTTGAAGATTGGATCTTTCACTTGGATAAGTTTTCCCTCATACTCCAATATTTTGTTTTTCGAAGTTTGTTTTTTCACTATATCGGCCAGTGATTCATTGAAATACTGCTTTCTGGTAAGCGCAAAAAGTTCTTGTTTTGTCTCATCCACCATAAATTTATTCATCACTTGGTCTTTTTGGTTGTTCACTTCGTTGTACTTGGCGGTATAATAATCTTTAGTGATATTTATAAGGTTTTTAAGGTATTCAACCGAACGTAAATCGAATTTTTCGAAGCTACCTTTTACATCTTCCGGATCAAAACTTATACTTTGGTTGGTTGAAAACTCTTTTATAAACTCCGATTTGATTAGACTTATATTGTATTGAAGTTTCTTTTCGTCTTCTTCGTTACGCTTCTTATCCAAAAGCTTTTTGCAATCATCCAACTTCACTAGCATTTTGGGTGCCCAGTACACACTTTTATAATCATAAACACTTTCTTTTTTCTCGTATTCATAAAATACTTTTTCAAATTTATTGTCTTTGTACTGAGTGACAGCCAACGCTTCGAAAGCCCAACGAGAAGCCATCAAATCGGCTATGATTGGTACTGTTTCTTTACTTCCTACAGCCCTATTGAGTTTATCGAAACTAAAAATAGCTCCACACAACACCATTTGCGGAATGAGTAAAATAGGTATTAGTATATAAATAGTGACTGCCGAATTAAATGTAGCAGAAATATTGAGTCCTATCACATTGGCTGTACACGACAAGCTAAATAGCATAATCCAATATACCATATTCATGTCTTTGATGCCTAAAATAGCATTTCCAATGAGGGCAAAGAGAAGGGTTTGAATCGCAGAAAGGGTAAAAAGAATGATAATTTTAGATGAAATGTAGCCTAACCTGCTCAAATTGAGGAATCGTTCGCGTTTCAAAATTTTTGCATCACGAATAATTTCTTCTGCACTCACTGTTAACCCCATAAACAAGGCCACTATGATGGCCATAAAAATAAAAGCCGGGATATTTTCATTATTTCCGTAGAAATATCCACCTTGAGGGTCGTCTGTGTAGCGAATGATAAACGAAAGTATAAAAGCCAAGAGCGGTGCTTCTAAAAAGTTTATCAACAGGTATTGGGTGTTGCTCAACTTAGAAAGTACATCGCGCTTAGTAAAAACAAACAACTGTGTGAAAAAGCTTGGCAGTCGAAGCGATTTTGGTGGAGCATCGGTTACCTCATCTACTTTATCAAGCTTTATATTTTCATCAAAATATTGTTTCCAAAGCTTAGGAGAGACTTTTCTGGTGTCGGTAAGGTTTCCATACTCATCCACCACCTTTGCATCGATGGTATTGAACACCTGTTCCGGATTCACATTTCCGCAATGTGGACACTGCCCTTCTTCTGCATTGAGCTGGTCGGTAAGCTTTTTGAAATATGTTACCGCCTGTACAGGATTCCCATTATAAATTTGATATCCGCCAACATCCAAAATGATGACTTTGTCAAACATTTTATAAATGTCTGATGAAGGCTGATGGATAACGACAAAAATAAGCTTTCCTTTGAGTGTGAGCTCTTTTAATAAATCTATTACATTTTCAGAGTCGCGAGACGAAAGCCCGGAAGTAGGCTCATCCAAAAACAAAATACTAGGCTCTCTGATGAGTTCAAGGGCGATATTAAGCCTTTTACGTTGTCCGCCACTGATTTTCTTATTCAGTACATTTCCTACCTTTATTCCACGTATTTCATACAAACCAAGGCTTTTGAGAGTACGAACCACGGCTTCATCAAGTTGCTGTTCTGTATAACCTCTGAAACAAAGTTTAGCATTGTAGTACAAGTTTTGATACACAGTGAGTTCTTCAAAAAGAATATCATCTTGAGCTACATAACCGATTACTCCTTCTATTTTACTTTTTTCTTTTACAACATCTATTCCATTGATTTTCAAAACACCTTCCGATGGCGATTCTATTCCTGCCAACACGTTCAAAAGGGTGGTTTTTCCAGCCCCACTTCCCCCCATAATGGCTATGAGCTTGCCCGGCCCTTCGCTTATATTGATTTCTCTGAGACCAACAGCCCCATTCGGAAATTTATATCCTATATTTTCTGCTTCAAACGATATTTTGGCTATGTCAGACCCAGTAAGAAATTGGGCGTGAATGTCGCTGTAATAAATAGGCTCGCCATGTGGAAGCTTAATGGTGCTGCCGTAAGCGAATAGATTTATTTGGCTTTTGTTTATGGGCAATCCATTGAGAATCACGGGGTCTTTGCCCAAATAACGCAGAAAATACATGTCTTCTGACGGTATTCTCAATAAAGCCAAAGTACCTGATATTTCAGTATTTATTACTTTAGCTCCATTTTCTATTGGTTTTAATGTTTCGTTTACCAACAGTATTTTTTGATTATCAATCAAAGACGCCAAGTCTTTTTCTTGGCAAAAAGTTTCTATGTCTTTAAATTCATCGGGCTCTATGTTAAACACAGTGGCCACCGTGTTGATAATTTCTTTTCTTTGATTGAGCGAGCCTGTATCAGCAGTAGAATTTTGGGCATCGATAAGTTCAAAAAGCCTAATCAAAACAATTATTTTTTGCTTTTGAGTAAGCGTTTTATTGATTTTTTTACATATCGATAAGGTTTTTACTGAATCTTTTACAGATGTAAGCTTTTTCTTTTTACCCTCTTCTTCCGGGTTTTCGGTCTGTCCTTCGCCTAGAAAACCTTGATATAAGGCTAAATATGAAGCAACCATCTCAGCATTGAGCTGTTGCTTCAAAAAAATCTCCACAAAAAGTTTTTCCTTCTCGCTTGCCCCTTCGTCTTGTTTGGTGATGATGGCAAACAATTGCATCAGGGCTTTTAATATCTCTTCACTCATTTTATGGTATTAAAAATTATAATAGGTAAAGCTATAAAAAAATCAAAGTTACCTGCGAGAGAAGTACCATAACTCTCGCAAATAACCAAAATATAATTGAAGCAAAGTGTCAATTGCTATGCGCTTGCTTATTTTATATGTTTATTATAACAAGCCATCAAAATTAAGAATCAACATGCTTCCAATGTAAACGGCACTTCAACAAGCTCGGAAAACTCTTCGCCTGCCTCTTGCATATCTTCATCATCTTCGGCATAATACCAAAGCACTTTCACATCTTTGCCTTTATTCTTGATTTTTTCAAGCCTATTCAAAATGTCTAATATCAATTTTGAAGAAGCAGTGTTGAAATAGTCGAGTTTGAACACAAAATTCATGCCAGATGACGGTGTAAAAGCATCTAGCCAATCAAGAATAGGCTTGTAAAACTGAGCACAGTCTTCAGGCAAAGAACGACCCGATATTTCAAATATATTATTTGTGCCATCAAGAATGATTTTTGGAGTATCCTCTGTGCCTTCTAAATTTATGTTTGTCATAACTGTAAATGATTCTGAATTGATATTTTAAATAGTATCGTAATGTAAATTATTAGTCGAGAAATTTAGCTCTGGAAATTTTTGATTGCAAAGCAAAGAATGAAATTTCATCATTCATTTTATGAAAATCGTAGTCTAATTTTTGCCCCGATTTACGTGCCATATCAATAAATCCAAGTCCTGCTCCACCCTTGTCGGAAAGTTCGGTAGAAGATAGCGTATTTTTATACAACTCTTTCAGGCCGTCTTTATCGAGGGCATTGATTTGGTCAAGTTTATTTTTTACGATATCGATTCTGTCGTTGTAAATAACATTGCCTGATGTGATTCGGTATTCGTTATTTTCTTTACCAATCATAAAAATAGCAGTGTTAAACTCATCATTGTTGGCCCCAAACTCTTCAGAGTGCTTACATATATTTTGCAAGCATTCAACCATCACATTAAAAACTTTCTTTTTAATGGTCACCTCTTCGTTGATTGACTCCATATTCTTTTCGGCCATAGCAAGCACCGACTTGGTGATTTCTTGAGTGAATTCACCTTCATAAATAAGAATAATGTTTTTTGCTGATAGTGTTTTGTGCAGGTCGAAAATGTAATGAAGTGAACTTTCCATAAACGGTACTTTTATTTACGAATTAATATCTATTTAAAATTTTAAGCCAATTAATAATACATCATCCATTTGCTTGCTTTTTCCTTTCCAAGTATCGAAAAGATTCTCGAAAATATCGTAGTACTTGTTAAAATCTTTTACGTTGGCATGCTCTTGAATGGTTGCTTTTATTCTTGCAGGACCGATCTTTTTGTTTTCAGGACCACCAAATTGGTCGGGGAATCCATCTGAACAGAAAAAGAAAGAATCACCTTTTTTTACATCTATATCATGATTGGTAAAATTAGTTTGATTTTTGAAAATTCCACCACCAATTGGGAATTTATCTCCTTTATACTCAATAATTTCTCCGTCTCGCAAATGATAGAGGGGTCTGTGTGCTCCGGCATATTCCAATTTCATCTTTTTACGACTGATTTTACAAAGAGATATATCCATACCATCTTTCATTTCATTGCCTTCCATGTCTTGTTTCAATGTTTTGGTAACACCATTATCTAACAAATCGAGGATTTTGCCCGGTTCTGAAATCTTTTGGCTTTTTACAATGTCATTTAACAAGAAGTAACCAATCAACGAAAGCATGGCTCCCGGCACTCCGTGTCCTGTACAGTCTACGGCTGCTATATACACATCATCGCCATTCTCAACAAACCACGGGAAATCGCCACTAACCACGTCTCTAGGTTTGTAAAGCATAAAATAATCGGGAAACAACTGACGAACTCGCATTTGGTCGGGCAAAATGGCCACCTGAATACGCTGAGCATAATTTATACTTTCTGTAATTTTTTTGTTTTTAGCTTGGATTTCCAATTCTGCCTTTTTACGCTCTGTTATGTCGTTTGACACCAAGAGTATAGATTCTATCGCTTTATCTTCGTTGTATTCCGGAATGGCGTTCACGCTCATTACAAGACTTCCTGTAGTGGTAGGAAAGGGCATTTCTACTTGCACTTTGTCTTTGTTTTTCAATACATCTGAGATAAGCTCTTGCCATGTTTGAATCACACTGTCATTTAATTCTGTTTCAAAAATAGATTTTTGAAGGAATATACTTGGTTCTTTAGCCGTGAGGCGTTCTATCGTAGGGTTTATATAATAAATCTTTCCTTCTTTATTCAATCGAGTTATCAAATCGGGCGAATTTTCTGAGAGCGATTGCATTTGAGAACGCATACGAGCCTCTTTTTCTGCATTTTTGCGCTCTGTTATATCTCTGGTGTTTAACACGATACCACCTATGGCAGGGTCTTTAATAAGATTCTTACCTGATACCTCTAGGTACAAATCTTCACCATTTTTCTTTTTATATAAATATTCAATCGTGATGTTTTTATCTGTTTGATGAAGCAGCGTTTCAAACATAGCTTTGTAGTCTTCCACCCCCCTATTGTCTGCTATACGCGACACATCGTTTGTACCTACCAATTCTTGTGGGCTATATCCCAAAATCGAAGTCACAGATGGGCTTACATAAGTGATTTTTCCGGTTTCATCACATATTGTAATTACTTCAGACGAGTTTTCAAGCAATGCGTGAATTCGTTTCTGCGAATTGTTTACCTCTTCTATTTGCAAATTGAGCTTTTGGTTGGTGCGCTGCAACTCTTCTTGGGTTGCTTGCATTTCTTCAGCATTTTGCTGCAAAATCACCGATTGCTCTTTTAGCTCAGAACTCATCCGTTGCGATTCGTTCAAAAGCTTGCTAGTGCGTTCGTTTACTTGTAGGTTAAAAATAGTTTGAGCTATAATTTCACTTACATCTTTTATAATTTCAATTTCAAGATTTTTAAATTTATAAATAGAAGCAAATTCTAGCAATCCATAAACTTTTTCATTGGTAATCAAGGGCATAATGAGCAAGCTCTGAGGTCTTTGTTCACCCAATAGCCCAGAAGTAATGCTCACATAGTCTCTTGGAATTTCAGTTCTGTGAACCATGTACATTTCTATGGCCGATTGCCCTACCAATCCTTCACCGAATTTAAATTCTTTCTTGATGGTCTTCTTTTTATTGTATGCAAATGTATTTGTGAGTCTGATTATAGGTTTTCCATTGTCGTCCTCATCTACGATATACAATGCCCCTTGTATGCTGTTTATTTTTTTGCAAAGGTAAGGCAACAACTCATCGCCCATAACATCAAGCTGGTTGTGTGCACGTAGAATATTGCCAACTTCCGAATTGCATAATACTATTTTATTCCTTTCTTCATCGCGGATAGACGCTTCTTGAAGATTTTGGCGCATGTTGAGCAATGCATGGCCCAAAATATCGTCTTGCCCCAGTGGCGTAAATTTGGCATCGAGCTCTCCATTACCAATTTTTACTGCAAACTGTGCAGTGTCTTTCAGATTTTCAACCAATGAATATATTGACATTTGCATGTCACCGATTTCATCATTAGAGACTTTTTTATCAGAAATATCGGCCAACTCACGCTTTGAAAGCTTTTGTAAAGTGATGTTCAGATAATTGATAGGGCCTGTGATGCTTACTGCTAATAAATAAACCACCATCATTCCCAAAACAATCATTACCGTACTGAAAATAATGGTGTTTTGAATGAGCTGATTAGTAACTATAGAGATGTTTTCAACCGTAAATTCTGTAGAATTTATTGAAGTCTTAAAATCGTAAAGTTTTGAAATATTCAAATATGAATAAATAAGCAGGCCCAGCAACAGTACCGAAAGGCCGGCAAACATTTTGATTTTGATACTTAATTTTAACTTCATTATCTTCTAAAAAGCCTCTTGCCCGACCAGAAGCCATTTAATATTTTAAATCATATCCCCTCGGGATTCAGGATACTTTATTTTTTAAAATTATATACTCTAAACTATAATAATGTTGAATATATTTTTTGAACCATTTCTTTAACAGTTTTCACTTCTTCTGTATTGAGAGTGCCCATACCTGCCAACTCTACCAATCCTAGTATTTTATTATCTTTTTTGATAGGAACAATCAATAAATAATCAGGCGATACCTCTCCTAATCCTGATACGATTTTCATATAGCCTTTTGGTACATCTTTTAAAAAAACATAATCACCGGTTCTGGCTACTTGTCCATTCAACCCTATTCCAATCTCAATTTTGTTAATATTTTCCAATTGACCAATGAAGGCATAAGTAGATTTCAAAGATAAAAAGTCGACTTCTGCATCTTTTTGATAAACCAATCCTTGGCTTAATTCAAACTCATTGCACAATGCCCAAAGTGATTTTTCGAGCTTAGACTCGGGCGTGTTTGCCTTTTTAATTTCAGCCAAAATGCGAGCGTTAATTTCTTCAACCTTTGCATCATATCGGTTTTGAATCTGTTGATTCAGCTCGGTTTCAATCGAATTTTTATCAGATAAAATTTCAGATGTGCTGGTTTTGGGAATTTCCAACTTATCGTCTCCGAATATAAAAATGTTCACAAAACCAACCAGCAATGTGAAAACCAAAATAATCATTAACACAAAAGTATTTGTAACATCAAAGAGGAAAAAAGACAGTTTGAAAGAAATATTTTCTTTCATCATAAAATTAAATAATGCGCCTACTGTATAAAGCGAAGCTGCTGCCAACGTAGAGTAAAGAATAATGAGTATTCGCTTGAGCATATTTTTATACTAACTGGTTTAAAAATTTTATGATTTCATCGGTTCTTAAAACCAAATCTACTTTCGTGACATTTAATACTGCTGTTGTCATGGTGTCGATAGTGCATTCTTTGGGGTCTTGAACTATGGCAAAACCACCTCTTTCTTTCAGCTTTTTCATCCCCAAAGCCCCATCTTTATTGGCACCCGACAACATGATGCCTATAATTTTATTTTTATAAACATAAGAAGCCGTTTCAAAAGTGATATCTATTGCCGGCCTCGAATTGTTTACCATTTCTTCGGTAGAGAGCGAAATTTTGTTTCCCAACTCAATATTCATGTGGTAATTGGCCGGAGCCAAGTATACCATATTTCTTTTAATCGTCTCTTTATCGTCCGGTTCTACTATGGTTTTGCTGGATTTAATAGACAGTGCTTCTACGAAACCATTTCGAACGTGTTTCAATCTGTGCAAAGCCATAAAGATAGGGAGCTCGAAATTCGGGCTTATTTCAGATAAAATACGAGTGATCACCTGAAAACTTCCTGCCGAACCGCCTATAACTACTGCTTTAAATTGTGATTTATCTATATTTAACTTGTCAATCGCCATCTCTGAGAGTTAAAAGTTAAAAGTCAAAAGTAATGGACAACGCCTTACAAATTCTTTCGACTTAATAACCCTTTATTTATTCTTTTACTTTTTTAAATATCTTTTCTTCTTGATTAACAGTGATAAATTTGTTAGCTATATCGCTCCAAATAAGTGTTTCTTTTGATCCTATTACAAAATAACTGTAGTTGAAAAGGCTCTCATGGAACATACGAAAAACATCATTTTGCAGTTGTTGATTAAAATAAATGAGCACATTTCTGCATAAAATCAAATCGAATTTATTTATCACACCTGATTTTACTAAGTCGTGGATTCGGTATGTAACACCTTCAACCAACGAAGTGTCCATTCTTGCAAGGCCGTTTTCCTCTCTGTAGTAATCTGACAGTTTGCCTTTCCCCCCATATCGTATGTAGTTTTTGTCATTGACCTCTACCATGTTTTTCATTGAGTATTTTGCATCTTTGGCTTTTGACAAAATAGAATCGTCTATATCTGTGGCCCATATTTTGGTCTTGTTAAGCCAGCCATTTTCCTTTAGCAAAATACACATAGAATAAACTTCTTCGCCCGAAGAGCAGCCAGCGTGCCAAATCTTGATTGTTTCGTGAGTAGAAAAAAGGTTGGGCAGCACTTTATCTCGCAGTTCGCGCCACAACGATGGGTCGCGAAACATTTCGGTGACATTTACAGTGATTTCATTCAAAAAAGTGCGAAAAAATACGGGTTCAGACTTTACTTTTTCTATCAGCACAGACATGCTTTCGATTTTGAAAAGCTCCAGTATGCGTAAAATTCTTCTTTTGAACGATGATATAGCGTAGTTTGAGAAATCATAATTATATTTTTCATGCACTACTTGACATAGGTAGCGTATGTCGTTGATTTCAATATCCTCAATCATTTAGGTTAAATAAGTGTATTTGGATGAATTCTGGAACTTAGACGAAAAATATCAGCAGCAAGTTACTATAAAATTGCAATGTTGATAAATAAATGAACAAGTAAATGATTTTTTTGAGCAAGTGTTTGGGAAATAAAAAGGGTGTAGTATATTTGCAGCCCGTTTAATCACGGTGAGGTGGATGAGTGGCTGAAATCAGCAGTTTGCTAAACTGCCGTACGGGTCAAACTGTACCGAGGGTTCGAATCCCTCCCTCACCGCATAGCGGAAAAGGTCAGGTACAGAAGACATCAAGAATAAAATAACAATAATTTCGGGGTGTAGCGTAGCCTGGTATCTTGTCCCGTTTTAGAACGGGAAGGTCGTAGTTTCGACCGAATACAAAGTACGATAAACAAATTTCGGGGTGTAGCGTAGCCCGGTATCGCGCCTGCTTTGGGAGCAGGAGGTCGTAGGTTCGAATCCTGCCACCCCGACACAACAAATAACAAATCCACACAAAAGCCTTGTAATTCAATGAGTTACAAGGCTTTTTTATTTTCGTGGGTTCATTTTAAATCAAATATTTTAATAAAAAACGTGACCTATTCGGTTACCTTTTTTTATACTTGCATTTAGGTAACCGAACTGCTTGCAACCACCTGAATATCAATAATTTATATTGATATATTTTGGTAGGTTTTGGTTACTTGTTTTTGTGTTTATCGATTGTCAAAGGTTACCAAAAACGTTTAAATTTTAAACCATGCAAGTAAAAAACACCTTTACAATTCTGTTTTGGATAAATAAGGCAAAAATTAAGAATGGAGAAGCACCTATTTGGGTACGAATAACCGTAGATGGTATTAGAGCCGAAATTTCTATCAAAAGAAGCATAGCACCCGAAAGCTGGAATTCAGAAAAAGGAATCGCCAAAGGCTCGAAAGAAGAAATCCGTACACTCAATAACTACATTGAGCAGGTTCGCTCACAGCTTTTTGGTTTTTACCAAAAACTAATGGCAGAAAGAAAACTCGTTACTGCCGAGGCTATCAAAAATTTGTATTTGGGCAAGGGCGAAAAAGAACACTCACTGTTAAGCCTGATAGAATACCATAACACAGACCTACGCCACACCCTTGAACAAGCAACTTTCAAAAACTATGTAACCACTCAAAAATACATAGTCCAGTTTTTGAAAGAAAAACTAAGAACTTCAGATATTTTCCTCTCTCAACTCAATTACAAGTTTTTAACAGATTTTGAATATTATTTATTGAAGCACCAGCCGAAAGACCATCACAAACCATGTGGGAATAATACAGTGATGAAACACATTGAAAGGCTTAGAAAGATGATAAACATAGCTTTGAAAAATGAATGGATAGAGAAAGACCCCTTTGCCAAATTCAAAAAAACATTTACTAAAACCACAAGAGAATGCCTCACAGAACAGGAACTGGAAAATATTGAAAACAAAGTGTTCAGAATTGAAAGACTTGATTTTATTAGAGATTTATTTGTTTTCAGTTGCTATACAGGTTTGGCATATATAGATGTGATGCAGCTCACACCTAATTCTATTGTAAAAGGTATAGATGGCGAAATGTGGCTTTATACCAACCGCCAAAAAACGGATACAAATGTAAAAGTGCCGTTATTGCCACAGGCACTACATATTATTGAAAAGTACAAAAACCACCCGAAAGCTGAAAATAGCGGTACCCTATTTCCTGTTATTTCAAATCAAAAGCTAAACAGCTATTTGAAGGAAATTGCTGATGTATGCGCGATAGAAAAGAACCTTACTTTCCATTTGGCCAGACATACATTTGCCACTACAATTACATTAACAAACGGTGTCCCGATAGAAACAGTTAGCAAGCTTTTAGGTCATAAT
>ERZ1066116.299-NODE-299-length-13412-cov-11.891293_pt1 | contig 13412 bp, 9 predicted proteins | sample MGYA00382763_ERZ1066116 | MGnify/ENA primary metagenome ERZ1066116 (study PRJEB33369, sample SAMEA5778346) | biofilm metagenome | biome: Industrial cooling water; feature: Water cooling tower basin; material: Biofilm | place: United Arab Emirates | collected...
ATATTTTCTTCTTTTGGGTTAACTACTAAATACTCAGCTTTTTCTGTGCCTCAGTGAGTAGGTTTTTCTCGCAGAGAGTCAGAGTACGCAGAGAATATTTCTTCTTTTGTTTTTACTACTAAATACTCAGTGTTCTGTGTGCCTCAGCGAGCAAGTTTTTCTTGTAGAGAGGCAGAGTACGCAGAGGATATTTTCTTCTTTTGGTTTAACTACTAAATACTCAGCTTTTTCTGTGCCTCAGTGAGCAGGTTTTTCACGCAGAGAGTCAGAGTACGCAGAGAATTTCTTCTATTTTTAGCTATTATTGATTTTTCAGTGAGTATTAGGCATACAATTTTGCAAAATTTTCAGCACAGCGTTCTCCGTCCATAGCAGCGGAAACGATACCTCCTGCATATCCTGCCCCTTCTCCACAGGGGAATAATCTTTTCATTTGTATGTGTTCACAAGTTTCTTTGTCTCGTGGGATTCTCACGGGTGAGGAAGTACGGCTTTCTACGCCCACTATTTGAGCTTCGTTGGTAAAATATCCTTTCATCTTATCTCCAAATGCCTTAAAACCGCCCTTTAATCGTTGTGATATGGGTGCGGGCAGCACAGTCTCCATAGACACCGATTTCAACCCCGGCTGGTAAGAACTTTCAGGTAAAGATTGAGAGACTTTTCCTAATGTAAAATCTACCAATCGTTGGGCGGGGGCAGTTTGGTTGCCTCCGGCAAGTTTACAAGCTTTTTGTTCTACTTCTTTTTGATATTCCAAAGCGGCCAATGCTCCATGGTTTGTGTATTTCTGCCAATCTTGTTCGTCTACAGCTACCACTATGCCGGAACAAGCCCAATAATTGTTTCTTTTGCTTGGCGACCATCCGTTTACCACCACTTCTCCCTCTTCTGTGGCACAAGGTGCTATGATGCCACCCGGACACATACAAAACGAAAATACCCCTTTTTCAACCCCATTATAGGGTACTTGCGCCACTAATGAATAGCTCGATGCAGGCAAGTAATCTCCTCTATTTTCGCAATGGTATTGAATGCTGTCTATAAGCTGTTGACTGTGTTCAGCACGTACACCTAAAGCGAAAGGTTTGGCTTCTATGGCTATTTTCTTTTTGTCTAATAAATAAAAAATATCTCTAGCTGAGTGACCAGTTGCCAAAATGACCCCTTCTCCCGTAAATTCTTTGCCTGAGGCGGTTACACAGCCATTTATTTCATTATTTTTTATCAAAAAATCAACCACACATTCATTAAAGTGTATTTCTCCACCGGCATTTAGAATCGTATTTCTTATTTCTTCTATCAATCTGGGGAGTTTGTTCGTGCCGATGTGTGGGTGTGCGTCTACCAAAATATCTTTAGGAGCGCCATGTGCAACCAGTATTTCAAGAATTCTACGAATATTTCCTCTTTTGTCGCTTCTTGTATAAAGCTTCCCATCGGAGTAAGTGCCTGCTCCTCCTTCGCCAAAACAGTAGTTTGAATCGGGGTTTACGATGTGCTCTTTGTTGATAGCTGCTAAATCGCGTCTGCGGTCTTTTACATTTTTGCCTCTTTCTATGATAATGGGTTTTATCCCTAGTTCAATTAGCCGCAAAGCTGCAAACAGCCCTGCTGGTCCTGCTCCCACGATTATGGCTTTTTTTGAAGCAGAAACATCTTTTTGAGGGATTTTATATGAAATATCGTCCTGAAAAGTTTCATTTATGTATGCTCTTGCGGTAATATTTACTTTTACATCTTTACTTCTAGCATCAATAGAGCGCTTTTGTAATTTCAAGAAAAATGTTTCCCCCTCTGACTGTTTTATCAGACGTTTGATGTGATGGTGTAATGCGTCTTCATCAAAAGCTATTTCAGGTTTCAGTACAAGAGTGAAGTCTTTTATCATTCAAAATAATGTCAAAACAAAATCATTCCAAAATTATAAAATATATAGCCATATAGAAAGGAAATAAAAAAGCCCCAATTTAAGGGGCTTTAGATTATCTGTACGCTTTTTTCAGCTTATCAATCAGTCCGGCTGATGCTATTGAAAGAGGCAAGCGAACATGTGCCTTGCAAATTCCCATAATCTCAAGCATGGCTTTCACACCTACGGGATTGCCTTCTTCAAAAAAGAGCTTATTGAAGTGGCAGAATTTGTGTAGTTCGTCATTGGCTTTGGGAAAATCGGATGCCAATGCGTAGTTAGCCATTTTGGAGGTTATATCAGGAAATACATTGGAAATGGCAGAAATAGCCCCCACACCACCTATCGAAATCATAGGAACTGTAAGAATGTCGTCTCCACCAATTATTAAAAAATCTTTGGGTTTGTTTTTGGCTATGTCTATCGATTGAGCCAAATCGCCAGAGGCTTCTTTTGTGCCAATAATGTTTTTATGTTCTGCTAGTTTCAGAGTAGTATCTGCCAGCATATTAGAGCCCGTTCTTCCGGGAATATTATACATAATGACAGGCACTGGGCAAGCATCAGCCAGTTTTGTATAATGTTGATATATCCCTTCCTGACTCGGTTTGTTGTAATAAGGACTAACGGATAAAATGGCATCTACACCTTTAAAATCAACTTCTTTACATTTTTCTACCAGTTCAGTTGTATTGTTTCCACCAAGGCCATATACAATGGGCAGCTTGGCAGGATTGTTTTTCTTTACAAAATCTAATATTTGTTTTTTCTCAGTATTTGATAGTGTAGATGTTTCGCCTGTAGTGCCCAAAACCACTAAATAGTCAACCCCTCCGGAGGTAACGTGCGCCATTAATCGCTCAAAAGCGGCAAAATCTATACTTAAATCCTCATTAAAAGGTGTTACTAAGGCTACACCCGTACCATAAAATTTAGGCTTCATTCCTATTTACTAAAATTTGGGGGTGCAATTTCACACAATTAATTCAAAAAGTAATGTTGGTGGCGAAATATTTTAGCGGGATGAAGATTTCTATTATTAGAATAGCAGCACAAAAACACAACACTTATCGCTAAAATATAGACAATATCTAACTTTATAAGAAATAAGAACTTTGAGAATTATTCCAAAAACTTTATAGAAGCGTTTTTAATAACCTGTTTCGAACTAAAGGAAAGATATGTTATAAGATATAAGACAACGTAGTTCATTCTTAATAATTCAATTCTCTCCCAAATCAAATATTTTCTTCAAAAAATGTCATTTGTATGTTTTTTTAATGATTTTTGCTTTCCTAAAATCTGTGAAAAAACTTTTACTTACTCATCATGCTCAAAGCCATTGCCAATTTTGAAGAATATAAATCAGAATACCAAAAAAGCGTAGAAACCCCCGAACTGTTTTGGGCTGAAAAAGCAGAAACTTTTACTTGGCGTAAAAAATGGGACAAGGTATTAGATTGGAACTTCATTAATCTCAATGTACGCTGGTTCGATGGTGGCAAACTCAATATCACTGAAAACTGCCTTGACAGACATCTGCCCCAAAGAGCTAACCAAACAGCCATAATTTTTGAGCCAAACGACCCTAAAGAACAACCTCAAACACTTACTTATCAGCAATTGTATGATCAAGTGTGTCAATTTGCCAACGTACTTTTAACGAATGACGTAAAAAAAGGGGATAGGGTATGTATTTATATGCCCATGATACCCGAAGCGGCCATTGCCATGCTGGCTTGTGCAAGGGTGGGAGCTATTCATTCGGTGGTTTTTGGTGGTTTTTCAGCCCAATCGCTTACCGACAGATTAAATGATGCGAAAGCAACGATGCTTATTACTTCTGATGGTTCTTTTAGAGGAAATAAAAATATTGGATTGAAGAATATAGCCGATGAAGCCTTGGCTACATCTCCGACAGTGAAAACCTGCATCGTTTTCAAACGCACTGGCGAAAGTGTAAATATGGCATCGGGTCGCGACAAATGGTGGCACGAGGAAACGGCCAAAGTATCAAAAGAAAACAAAGCGGTAGAAGTAGATTCGGAAGACGAATTATTTATTCTTTATACCTCAGGCTCTACAGGCAAACCAAAAGGCGTGGTTCACACCACAGCCGGCTACATGATATTTGCAGAATACACCTTCAAAAATGTGTTCCAATACAAAGAAGGACAAGTTTACTGGTGTACAGCCGATGTAGGATGGATTACCGGACATACATATATTACTTATGGCCCCCTTTTAGCAGGAGCTACCACACTCATGTTTGAGGGCATTCCTACCTATCCCGATGCCGGACGTTTTTGGGATGTGATAGATAAACATAAAGTAAATATTTTCTATACAGCACCCACGGCCATTCGTTCACTTATGGCTATGGGCGATGAATGGCCTGCAAAGTACAATTTGTCTTCGTTACAAGTGCTTGGCTCAGTAGGGGAGCCCATCAATGAAGAGGCTTGGCACTGGTTTCATGAAAAAATTGGGAAAGGTAAATGCCCTATTTGCGACACCTATTGGCAAACGGAAACAGGCGGGCACATGATAACACCTATTGCCAATGTCACACCTGAAAAAGCATCGTTTGCTACACTTCCATTGCCCGGTATTCAGCCAATATTGGTTGATAATGAGGGCAAAGAACTTGTCGGAAACAATGTAGAGGGCAATTTATGTATCAAATTTCCATGGCCTAGCACCATACGCACCACGTATGGCGACCATGAGCGTTGTAAACAAACCTATTTTTCTACCTACAAAGGGCTTTATTTCACCGGAGATGGTGCTAAAAGAGATGAAAATGGCTACTATCGCATCATCGGGCGTGTGGACGATGTAATGAACGTATCAGGACACAGAATAGGTACAGCAGAAGTAGAAAGTGCTATCAACGAACATCATGCAGTGGTAGAATCGGCTGTGGTAGGCTATCCACACGATATCAAAGGTCAAGGAATTTACGCCTACGTAATTTGTGATAAACAAATTGAAGATGAGCAAAAAACCCGCAAAGAAATCCACGAAGTCATCACCAAAATCATAGGCCCTATAGCCAAACCTGACAAAATACAGTTTGTAAGAGGGCTTCCCAAAACTCGTTCAGGCAAAATCATGCGCAGAATTTTGCGCAAAATAGCCGAAGGCGAAACCTCAAATCTTGGCGATACATCTACTTTGCTTGACCCTGCTGTGGTAGATGAAATAAAATTTGGTGCAGAATTGTTGAAATAAGCATGGATATTCCATAAAAAGGCCCTCTTTGCTCAGCAAAGAGGGCCTTTTTTATAGTGCTAAACTAAAATGGGTATCCAACCCCAATATTCCATACAGCTTTTGTAAACCAATCAGAAGCATTTAAAAAATCAATATTTTTGATTACCCATCTATCGCCTTGCGCTGCCGGATTGTATGTTTTGTAGCCGGCATCAAGCCTTACTATAATAAATGAAAAATCGAGCCTGAAACCATAGCCTGTTCCTATCGCTATGTCTGATACAAAATTTGGATTTATGTTTTTACGTACATCCGCATCGTTTAGCAACCACACGTTTCCTGCATCAATAAACAGAGCTCCATCAAAGTATTTAAAGATTTTAAATCTGTATTCTTCGTTTAGCTCCAATTGCACCAAACCTGGCTGCTCAAAGTTAAAGTTGATTGTCCCATCGCTATTGTAGTTGGCAAATCTGCCCGGCCCAAGCCTTCGGGGCAGCCAAGCCCTGATGCTGTTGCTACCACCCGAAAAAAAGTATCTTTCGTATGGTAACGCCCCGTCTCCCGAATATGGATTTGCAATTCCTAGATTAAAACGAGTGGCAAAAGTCGATTTTTTTGTGACAGGCAGGTATTTCCTGATGTCAATATTAAATTTCCAGTAAATGTATATAGACGAAACCCTGAGTGCGTTTTTAAAAGCATCTTGTTGGTCTCTGGGAATAAAATTGAGCGTGCTCCCCCCCGATTCGGAGTAGAAACGAAAAAATGTAGCATTTTTATTTTGCCCCAACTGAAATGTGTTGTAAGTGTATCCAAAGTTTATGTTTGAGGCTACAGAAGGCAGAAAGCTTCGTCTTAAGTTGTTTCCTGTAGTTGCAAAAAGTACATCTAAATATTCTCTGAATTGGTTTTGTAAAAAGGGCGTTTGTAAATAGTTTATGTCTAAAAGACCCAACGAATATTGGTTATACTGTCCTTTCGATAAAAAGTAGGTGATGGCAGCGCGAGTGTTGGTTCGTCTGTATTCGGGCCTTGACACAAAGTTGTAGCCTAGTTGGAATTTTGTTCTTGGGTTATTGTTGATAAAAAGCCTATTGAGGCCTTGTAAAAAAAACATACGTGGAAATGTCAAACCTGTAGAAACGCTCAATTCCTGGCTTTGATAAAAACGTTGGGCATCTGTAGCACTTGCCACACCTTCTATTCCACCTCTGATGTTAATATCAAAAAGCTCGCAGCCATTGAACACATTTCTTGCTAAAAATGTGATGCTGCCAAAAGGGCCCGGTAAGCCTTGGCTCACACTGAATCCTATTTCGTCTGAGATTTGATACTTTGTAGATGAACTGGCATTGATTATTGCTGTTAACAATTGTTGGGATGTGTCCTTCTCATAATTGATATTGAGAGTGCGAAAAACATCAAGCTGAGAAAGATTTCGTTGGGTATATTGGCTGTATTGGTAGTTATATTTATTGGCAGGGCCTATTTGCATTTTTCCTGCCAGTATTTTTGGCGAATATGTTCGTGAATGAAAGTAAAAATCAACTCCTTTATAGTTTTCAAGTGTGCTTGAGCTATCGTTAAGCGGTTTTTCCTCTTCTCCGTCTACGATAAATTGCACACTCTTTAGCTTATAAAGCTTGTGAAAATCGCCCTTTTCTGTGTTTGATATCATCACATTGATGCTGACCTTAGATTCGGCTGTATCAAGTAGATAGTTGATATATTTTTTAGAAAAATCGAAATACCCATTTGATCTAAACAGCTTTTCGAGCCTGTCTCGCTCTTCTATCAACTTTTGCTCATCGTAAAAAGTATTGGTGTCTATCAGATGATCTTCCCAATGCTCGTTTATGAGCCTTTTCAAATTTCCATCTTCGGGTTCATAGTTTACAGCAGATATTTTATATCTGACACCCTCATTAATCTGATAATTGACAAATATGCCACCCAGCACAGTATCTGCTTTGTAGCTTATCTTGGCATTGAAACAGCCTTTGTTTCTCAAAAAACCTGTGATTTGTCGCTTTGTCGCTTCAGAAAGGCTGCTATCGTATATTACAGGAACGGAGCCAAGCTTTCTCATCACAAAATTTCCTTCGCTGAGTGCGGTGTTTAATTTTTTAATCTTTCTCGTTTTTTTTGATAAGATTTTTTTTGTCTTTGATGTATCGCAATGGGCTAAGATGGTATCATATTTGGCTGTAGTTTTGTAGATTTTTTTTGTTACAAAGGCTGTATCATGAAATTTTTTACCCAAATAATAAAAGTATAATCCAAACCTAATGCCAAGTACTTTTTTATTCGGCTTTTGCTGTTCATAGGCCGAAAGCACATCGCGCGAAAAATATTTATTACCTTTATACCCTTGGTTGTAGAGCAGATACTTACCCTTCTCTACATTAAGGCTTAGTTTTTTGGTACAAGCAGTAAAAAATAAAACTATACTGATAACAATAAGCTCTTTACGCAATCTATTTCTCTAAATAGTGATGATTTCGAAAAATCTCTTAAAATTCATTAAATCTTTACAAATAAAAAAGCAAAGAGATGAACATCAACAATTTATCGTTGAAGGGCGAAAATGTGTGCTGGAGCTTCTTCGCTCAGACTATGCGGTAGAAACCGTATTTTATACAAAAGAATATGAAAAAGAGGTAGAGCCTTATTTCAAAAAATCTCATTTTGAACTCATTTCAGCAGCTGAATTGGCAAGCATAAGTAGGTTGGAAACCAATACCTCTTTGTTGGCCTTAGCTCACATGAAAGAACAAGAGATTCAAGACTTTTCCGGCTTTTCTATGGTGTTGGATGGTATTCGCGATCCGGGAAACTTAGGTACAATCATCAGAACGGCTGATTGGTTTGGGATAAAAAACATCATTTGCAGCAGCGATACTGTTGATTTCTATAATCCAAAGGTTATCACCTCTACTATGGGTTCTTTTGCCAGAACCAATGTAGTATATACAGATTTGCTCGAATACATCCCAAAAATTAAAGAAGAACATAATCTCAAGGTGTTTGGGACTTTACTGAAGGGAGAGTCTCTATATACACTAAAAGCAAAAAATGGATTAATTATTATTGGAAACGAGTCGAAAGGAATTTCGGAGAAAATGATTAATATGATAGATGTGCCTGTAACAATTGAGGGTAGGGGAGATGCTGAGTCACTCAATGCTGCCGTAGCAGCATCCATAGTGATGTATGAACTTACAAAGTCATAGTTCATGTGACTCCATCTGATGGCATAGGCAAAGCGAGCACTCTATTTTCTTTAAATGTTTATACATCCATAGGACAAAATTAATATTGACCGGTACTGAGCAATACAAGCGTACAGGCTTCTTCTGTCTCAATACCATTTGATTGAGCCATGGCGTTTAATTCCTCGTTTTCTGTTCCCGGATTAAATATTATTCTTTTTGGACGAGTATTGATTATATACTCATACCATTCTTTTTGATTCTGGGGTGAAACATATATTGTAATGGTGTTTATATCCGATTGAATTGCTTTGTCGTTGATAATTTTTGTGCCAAATAAATCGCCATTTCGTATCCCTACGGGTACTATTTCATGTCCGTGAGTATTGAGCATTTGCGCAGCTTTGTATGCATATCTTTCTGTGTTGGTGGTTGCGCCCAAAATAAGTGTCTTTTTCATAGCAATATGTGATATATCTCAAAAGCGAGAACAAGCTTGTTTTGCTTTATAAATCTATAACATGTAGCTTAATGGCTAAGTTCAGAAGCATTTAGGTTGTTGCCTTCTTTCTTAATCTACTCAATGTTTCGGGAGTCATATTCAGATACGAAGCCAAGTGCTTCACTGGCACTCTATTAAGAAGCCCGGGTTGATTGCTGATTACTTTTTTGAAACGCTCTTCTGCTGTGCTGTATAGTATAGAAATCATGCGATCATCAAAATCAATAAAATAATTTTCTGCAATACGCCTTCCCACAAAATTAAATTCCATGTGATTATCATATAAAAAATCCAGGTCGTCTCGCGATAGAAATACCATAAAACAATCTTCCAATGCTTCTATTGTTTCTACAGACGGGATTTTATGCACCAAACTCTTGTAGTTTGTAAAAGGCGTTCCTTCTGTAGCAAACCATGTGGTTACTTCTTTACCATTTTTTATGAAGTAACTTCTGGTGAGACCACTGATTAATAGCCATATGCCTTTTACTATATTGCCTTCTTCCAGGATTTTTTCACCTTTCGATACGGTTATGGGTTTTACTCTTACTTTTATACCGTTCCAAGCTTCTCTACTAAGACTATAATATTTTGATAATGAGTGGAATAATGCTTTTTCTACAGTGTTTTCAGATTCAAACATCAAAGAGATTTTAATGATAAAAAGTTAATATTTTTTCAAAATTACAAACTTTATTTAGTAATAAAAACATAAATTTATTTAATAAATATTATGCTCTTTTTCAGTTCTTTTGATAAAAAACTTAATAAATATTTCTTTACACTGTGCAATATTTTTTACACTTGACAAATACTGTTGATTTTTCGCCCTTAATTTGCATGTTGTACAATAACTATACTCTTACTCTCATTTATGCGTATCTTCATTTCGGCCCTGCTGGGCTTTTTAATCCAATTACATGCTTATTCTCAAAGTGTATTTGATGTTACAAAATACGGTGCTGTGGGCGATAATAAATCTATCAACACCAAAGCCATTCAAAAAGCAATTGATGACTGTCATGCCAAAGGCGGGGGAAAAGTTTATTTTCCGCAAGGTGTTTTTATATCAGGAACTTTGGTGTTAAAAAGCTATGTCACTATTTATTTATCAGAAAATGCTACGCTCAAAGGCTCGCCAAACATCTCAGATTATCCCGATTTTTCTATCAGCGAAAAAACAAGGATAGAACACATCATTGGGTCTACTAAAAAGCAATTTCTGTTTGCTGAAAATGCTGAAAATATAGCGATAGATGGATATGGAACGTTTCACCCCAATGGAGAGGCTTTTCAAGACCACATTGACGAAAGCCCGAACCGACCGTATGGTCTACGATTTGTAAATTGTAAATATGTGACAGTGAGCAATATACACATGCGCAATTCGGCTTACTGGATGCAAAGGTATTTACATTGCGATTATGTGAAGCTCACAGGGCTCAAAGTATGGAACCATTGCAATTTAAACAATGATGGCATGGATATAGACGGCTGTCGCGATGTAGTGGTGAGCGATTGTTTTGTTGACAGCAGCGATGATGGCATATGTTTAAAATCTGAGGGTAACCGTACTTGCGAAAATGTAGTGGTTACAAACTGTGTGGTTTCCAGCTTTGCTAGTGGCTTAAAGTTGGGCACAGGTTCTTTGGGTGGTTTCAAAAGGGTGGCATTTTCAAATTGTATCGTAAAGCCTAGCCGTGCAAAAATAATGAGCCACAATACTGGTTCTTGGGGTGGACTTGCAGGGATAGACATTTTAGAGGTAGACGGGGCAAATACAGAATTTATCACCTTCAACAACATTATAATAGATAGTGTGGATTGTCCGATATTTATAAAGTTGGGAAATAGAAATGCAAAAACTCACAAGGAGGATGAGTCTTATAAAAAAAGCAAAATGTCATTTGTGGCTCTCAGTAATATTCAAGTGAAGAATGCAGGCTCCATAGCGTCTGCCATCACAGGTTACCCAGGCAAATACATTGAAAATTTGTCGCTGGAAAACATTCAAATTCACACAAGAGGCGAGGGGACAGACCGTGATACCTCTATGCTTATTCCCGAATATTCAAACAGCTACCCCGTAAGTGGTATGTTTGGTAGCAATTTACCTGCTTACGGCTTCTATTTTCGACATGTTAATGGATTGAAAATGAGGAATATATCGCTCATTTCCGCAGCTAAAGATCAACGTCCCGTTTTGGCGTTTGACGATGTTTTAGATGCCTATATTTCTCAAATTGATGCTAAAATGTATTCAAACCAATCGGACATCCAAGCATTGAGGTTTAAAAATTGCGATACAAATACCTTTGCGTTTCAATCTATTTACATCAACCAAAAAGCGTGGGAGTTGAACAAGAATATGCAAAAATCTCAATTTCAGCAAAATGCTGCTAAAACAAAGTTGCCCCCAATAGATTCTGCATTGGTATTTAGTATTGATTTTAATAAACCAAATTGGAAAGATTTTTTTGAAGATACCGAAGCTGAGATCGTAAAAGCTCCCTTTGGACAATCTATTTCGTTTTCGGGCAAATCTTTTTTAAAGTTTAAAAATGTGGACTTTCGACTCAAGGGCGATGTTTCATTTTCTATTTGGATGAAAGTAGCAAACCCTGACTCAAAAAAGTACTATAGAATATTTTCTAATAGAAAAGCTTGGAACGAGCCCAACGGAATAGAGTTGGAAATTAGTCCCGGTAATAAAAGACTTAATTTTAGCGGTGGAAACACGGGTATGAAAGACCAAGGACTGGCTCAAATAGACTACGATGCAGAATGGCATCATTATGTGGGTACCATTGCAGATGGCAGGTTTAGATTATATGTAGATGGTAAACTTGTTGCTTGGGACGACTATACAGCACCGGCAGGCAACTCAGAATTACCTCTGGTGATAGGTGCAAATGCGTTGGGTGGCGACAAATTTGAAGGTCAATTGGGGCGCATTATGCTATGGAATAGGGCTTTATCTGCCTATGAAGTACCCAAATTGGCAAAGTGATAAAAAATATAAACATTTTCCTTGTTTCAGGATTTTTATATTCACATTAGGCAAAGCCTCTTTATGTCAACTATTTGGGCTTTGCCTTCATCGTTTTTGCATCGATAGTGTATATTCGCACATACAATACTTTTAAAAAGATACAGTTTTGGATTTAAAATTAGCCTTAGAGAGCATCAATGCTCAAATTCAGCAACTTCCACTAAACAAACAGCCCAAAGAACTATATGAACCGGTTAGCTATTTCATGGCTATTGGAGGGAAGCGCATGCGCCCTTTGTTGGCCATGATTGGATGTTATATGTTTGACGACAACTATGACAAAGCATTAAAACCGGCTGTAGCTATAGAACTTTTTCACAATTTCACACTCATTCATGATGATATTATGGACAATGCCCCGCTGAGAAGAGGTGTGCCTACCGTCCATGAAAAATGGAATAGAAACATAGCCATCTTAGCCGGAGATATCACTATGATTCAAGCCTACGAAATGTTGGCACATAGTCCAGAAAATATTAGAAGCGAGATTTATCATATTTTTAATCGTACAGCAGCCGAAGTATGTGAAGGTCAGCAAATAGATATGAATTTCGAAAATAGAAGCGATGTGTCAATCGATGAATACATCCACATGATAAGCTTAAAAACAGCAGTTTTATTGGGATGTAGTATGTATATAGGAGCCAGAATTGGTGGTGCTGATGTCGAAAATGCCCAAAAAATCTACGATGCAGCACTGAACATGGGTATATCATTTCAAATAAAAGACGATTTGCTGGATGTTTTTGGCGAAGCTGCCAAAGTTGGCAAGATGGTGGGCGGGGATATTGTTGCAAATAAAAAAACCTACCTTTTGCTTAAAGCTTTTGAAAAAGCTTCTCTCGCACAAAAACAATCTCTCAATCAATTGTTAACAGACACTTGTATCAGCCCCGAAGACAAAGTGGGAGCTGTTACTGAAATCTACAACCAACTCAGTATAAGATTGATTACAGAACAAGCCATAAGACACTATTTTGATGTGGCTTTAAACCAAATAGCTGCTTTGGATACATCAGAACATAAGAAAAAGTACTTGGCTGCATTTTTTACTGATTTAATGAACAGAGACAAATAATTTTTCCCTAAAGATAATACTGAAGTTTCATCATTAGACTACCGTTTCACACTTAAAGACACTTCATAGCTTGTCGTAGGAACTTGCAATCAATTGGTATGTAAATAAAAACTCTCGGAAAGGAAAGACTTTTTGGTCTGGAGGTACAAGTTCTGAAATCGTAAGAACTTGAAAATTAATAAAATTAGATTTTACAGTCAAATATATAATCGTTACGAAATCGCAGGAACTTGCAACCGATGACAATGTGAATAAAAAAGCCTCTCGAAAAAGGAGGATTTTGAATGTGGAGGTGAACACAAGTTCCGAGGTCGTAGGAACTTGTAACCGATGACAATGTGAATAAAAAAGCCTCTCGAAAAAGGAGGCTTTTGAATGTGGTGGTGAACACAAGTTCCGAGGTCGTAGGAACTTGTAACCGATGACAATGTGAATAA
>ERZ1066116.301-NODE-301-length-13282-cov-30.681031_pt1 | contig 13282 bp, 7 predicted proteins | sample MGYA00382763_ERZ1066116 | MGnify/ENA primary metagenome ERZ1066116 (study PRJEB33369, sample SAMEA5778346) | biofilm metagenome | biome: Industrial cooling water; feature: Water cooling tower basin; material: Biofilm | place: United Arab Emirates | collected...
GGCTCTATCATAGCAACTCTCAATTTTCTCTGTCCTTTATTAAAAGGCACTACCGAGAAATTGGTGAAGAGGGGAATGGCGAGGACTTAAGCCAGAGGGTTCAAAGCTGGCTTTTGCGTGAAGGAATGCTAGCTTGCTGCGAACGTCATGACTTGAAGGGTTGGCAAATTTTATACAATGCCCTGCCTGAGAGCACAGGAAGAAGGAGTCGGCTTCTTTCACTTCTTCGTTCTGCAGAGATGGCATACAACGAAAGTGAAAAAGAGTTTGCGAACACTCTACTTGAACAAATTCTGAATACCTTTCGACCCGAGGAGCTAGACGTTCTAGTAGAAAATGAACTAATTGTTGAAGTTCGCATCGAGATTGCTGAACTCATTCTCAGTCTCACTGAAAACAAATCCCTAGCCCAACAGTGGTTAGAGAATTTAACTCCAATTCCTTTACAGGATAGAAACAGTGAACGTAGGCAGACAACGCTTTATGAGTTGCAGTTTCGATACGCTAGGCTTCGCTACCTGCTAGGTCAAGTCAGTGAGCCTGCATCTTTACGAGATGAAGCTGAGTTACACACAAACTTTAGTTCTTACGTTGAGGAAAACCACAAACAAAGTTATCGCCTAAATGCTTTAATTATGTTTCACTTGGCTCGCTTAAGGGCATGGGCAGACTCAGGATTTCAATTACAGCCGACTCTTTTTCAGAGAGAAGTTCGTTGGATTTTAGACATTAGCGGACCCAGATATACAGAGAGTCTAAGATCAAGTGATCTAGAACTTCGGTTGAGTCGCTTTTGGATTTTAGATTGTGTCATAGAAATAGCGGCTTTACATGGTGCAGCAGTGGTAGAGGAATTGGCACGGGACCTTGAAAGCCGTTGGACTCATTCTGAAGAAGCGTCGTGGACGATCGATCTGCAGCGAGGTGCCGTTGTTGCACTCAATAAAGCTGGGGCAAGTTCAAGCTGGTCAAAAGCGCAGTTAAGACGCATTGAATCGATCATGCTGAATCATCTTGATCCTCGCGAGCGAGCAGAAACCTGTAAGGCTCAGGCAGAGGCGTGGTTGATGTTAGGAGAAAGAGATGCAGCAATTGCAGTAATGCAGCGCATGATGCAAACCGCTAGGGGCATTTCCCATGAAGATTATCAACTACCCGCTTGGATAGACTGGCTGGAGCAAGTTAATCAATTAGAACCAGATCGAGCTGAGGAACGTTTTATCCTGATGTTAAAGCGAACTCTTAGCGTTCATGGCAGTGCTTCTGGTGTCCTTGATGCAGCAGAAAAGCTCATTGGGATCATGTTTGAACACAGTCCTTGCCGCGCTGTCCGCTTGCTCAAGGGGTTAATAGAACTAGATGTTATTGGATATCAGGGGAGTTTAACTTATCTGCTGAAGAAGGCACTAGAGCAGAATAATCCACCAACCACTGAGATTCTATATACAGTAGTCAACCTCATCCTGCCTTTTGTGACAAACGCTAAGTCCGACCTGATTGAGCTTCTTTTGCTCAAGATTTCCAATCTATTCGGTTCTGATGCTGCGCTTGATGTTGCAAGTTATCTGGTTGAACGCATTAGAGTTGATGTGATCTCCAATTGCCGTTCCGCATGGCATCGAGCTATCGCTACAGGAATCCAAGCTATTGGGCATGCTCCTGAAAGTGTAGGGTTACAACTTGTAGAAACAATAGACCCTTCTAGTTCTAGCAGTTCCAGCCAGCTTGATCGCAGACTTCCCTTGAAAAATGGAGAGTATCTGGAACCTGAAGAAGTGTTGAATCGAACTCAGTCGATTAGTGATTTTCAGGTGTTGATTGAGGAACAGCAAGAGAAAGGGAACTACTTTCGTTGGGAGAAAGTTATTGAGCATTTGAGTCACCTCTTGATGAGCGGAACAAAAGTCGAGGAACTTGAGCAAATTGTTAAATCTTTGTTTGCCACAGACCCTTCTAAACGAAATCAGCTTGCTTCAATGCTGACAGCACTGAGTAAGCGTCTTTTGAAATTGAACCACTCCGCTTCAGCTCGGAGATTGGCAGAGGAAGCATTGTACATCACAGACTCAATAGGATGGGATGCTTATTCTGATGGAGGAGTGAGATATGAAGTTTTAGAGCATCTCATTTCAATGGATGCCGAAGAAGGGCGTAAAATCGCAATCAAACTATATGCCGATGATGCTAGTCAAGGTCCTATACCGTCTTACCGAATAAAAATTCATCTTGATAAAGTGCTTCGTTTACTACTCGGTGAAATTCCTGTAACAGAGGTATGGACAATTCTTGAGGAATACCTTGATGAGTTATTTGGTGGTGTTCCAATTAGCCTAGACCTACCTCAAGAGCTAGCAACTGTCATGCAGCCTAGTGTTACTGAGGAAGATACTCCAGCCCGTGCGATTGCCGACTTACTCTCGCTTCATTTAGATCATCCTTCTTATCCTGTTGCCCAAGGTGCAGTTCGCTCCTGTTTTTTTGGCTTACTTCATGGGAGTACAGCAGTAATTTCTGCTTTGAAGGAAGCTCTGACTCGTACAGAACAATCTACTGAGAGGGCTTTGATGGTGCTTGATGCCTTGAGTTTCGAGCAGCCAGAATCGATTGCTGCTTTTAATGAAATACTGGTTCAGCTAAAATCATCGCCTAACCTTTTAATTCGTCTGCTTGCAAGCTGTATATGGGCGCAGTACGTAGGAGAAGAACTTCAGTTACAGGTCGTTGAGGGAGAAGTACCACTGATTTATTCCTTCGATCTGCCATCTCTTTCGCTTCATCGTACTGAAGAAGCTGTTGCACGAAGAAGCGATTCGGTAGTGTTGATGCAAGATCCAGCCCTCAAACTTCGTCCACTTGATATTGAGGCACGTTATGTAGCCAAGCTAGCCGAGATTCCAGAAGCTAATGTATATTACCAGGCTGTAAAGTATTTCCATCAGCTACAGAGACAACGCAGTTGGCTAGCCGGAGATGAAGAACTCGACCAACACAGAATTGGACAATTTCTTCATCGAATTGGCCTTACTCATACTTTTCAAAAACCACACGTTGCGATCGCGAGACAAGCACTTGCTCATGTCTGTGCTGAACTCTATGATGGTGACTATTTTCCTTCCAGCGCTTTGTCCCAGTTACCACAAATTCTGGTCTACCATGATCCTGCTTTTATTCGTAACCAACCGATGCAACGTCCAGCGTGCATCGCTTCAATGGGAGGAATTTCTATTAGTCGTTCATCCTTTATTCAATTCCCTGAAAACTGGCTAGAGACAGCACAAGATTCGTTACCCTTATTGAATTCACGTATATCTGATCACCGGATTATTTTGGGTGAATGGACACAATTAAAATATCTTTACGATAAAAGCCCATCAGAAGAACGGATCTCGGTTATTAGAGCTATTGACCATGAGCATCTGTGGGACGGGCTGGATGTAGAGGCGGGACACCCCCCCTTCTGTAGGCTCATGCAGCCCCAAGTAGATGAATATTTATTTTTAGATGCAGCACTCGACCATCTCATCATTTCTGGAACCGGATATGGTTTTGATACCCCTGGATTGCCTTGGATCGCTTTTAATCCTGCCGTAGCGCAAGAATTGGGATGGCATCCACTAGATAGAAATTGGTTTTGTTGGGCAAACGCAGTAGGTGATTTGGTTATTGAAAGTATTTGGTGGAATGATGGACCGTCACATCAGCATTCTGAGCGATTGTCTTGCGAAGTTGGCAGCGGATGGCTTGTATTAGCAACTGAGCAAGGTTTTAAGGAGATCAGACAATGGGCAAGACAGCTAAGCCGTGGTGGTGTAACTCGTCGCTGGCTTGGTCAGCATAGGAGGGACGACGAAAGCAGTGCAATCGCAGCTCTAGCACTGTTTTAGTGCAGCAGCAATGAATACGTTCCCTTGAACCCACACCACATAGTGATTCAATCCTTAGTTCATCGATTGATTTGAGAGAAACTTTGTGATGCGGAGAAATAAGTTCCTTGTTTCGGGAAAGAGCATGACGAAGCTATCAACCACCTTTGTTGATCCCTCTATTTTCAAAGTCAATTAAATATTTAATCTGTTTCCGTTTGAATTGATTACTTTGTTTGTCAACAAATTCTTTGTGGTACAAGGAATAAAATTGCCTTAAAGTCGGCAATTCTGCTGAAGGTGGAAGAATTGGTACATAGTCTCCATCTTGAAGCTCATAACCTAGCGAGAAAAACTTCTTTATGGTTTTTAGGTAGGCTTGCTTGAGTGTACAATTTGGAGATAGCTTATAAAACATTTCAATGCCTCTACGAAAACACTCCTGCTCTTGAGCAGTAAGCCTACGTCTGACTTTTCTTTCTTTCATGTGAAACTTCCCTTCATTACTTTTGATAAAGACTTCCCTTCACTCCTTTACTGAACAAAGTGAAGTTTACTGTCACTAAACACGAGCCATATCACCGACTTCGTAACGCTGACAAGCTTAGTAGGACACAATCTTCAGTCTCACCGCTTCCAATCTATCAATTATTCTGTTACACAGGTTTTCGAAGGTTGAATTGATATCATTCGGGTTGAAGGTAATAATCAAATCCCTCAATGTAACCTGCCCTTAACAGTGACTCATAAGGAGTTACTTGGTTCGCTTTACCTTGAGAAATGACATCTATTATCCCCCCTTCATAAACAATAATTTTTCTACTAGAAGACGGCTTAGCTTTCTCCCCTGTATTGTTTGCTTGTTGATTTGTGGATTGTTTAGGTTTCCTTTTGCTACTACTAGAAGTTTTGGTGGATGTAACATCAGTGGGATGTACAGGAGCCTCAGATGAAACTTGTGATGGATTCGTTTCTATTGTTAAAGTTGAAAGCTTTCTTAGAGCCTCTTGTATATGGGCTTTGATGTCAATTCCCTCTCGAAGATCATCATACTGACTCAAAGCAGAGCTATTAGGAGGATCAGCACGAAGTGCATCTAACATTGGTTGCAGGAGAGCGAGCGAATCTCTAACTGAAGCAATAGTATGTACAGTTATGACCTCCTGCATAGATTCGTCTTCAGTCAACATTGCTCTAATTTGGGCAAGTATGAAAACTTTTACCATCAAATCTGCAATACCTTGAGACTCATAGTGTATAGCCTTCTTTAAGTCCACATTAAAGGGGGTAATATTTCTAACATATTGATACCGCCACATCTGGTTCAGAAACAGATCTAGCTCAGGGTCATTTAACATCATCCTTGTAATTTCTAAATCACCCTGTCCACTAAATCGACGGGCATTGCGAAAAGCAGATCGCAAGATCTGAAATGCCTTTGGAGTCCCTACAACTACAATTGGTAGACATAGGTCGTTGACAAGTTGAACAAAATAGTTGAGCATACCTTCTGCATCATTTGCTTTGGCTGCTGTTAAATTTTGAACCTCTTCGATAATAAGTAATCCGATACCATGTACTTGCGACACAGTATACATCTTACCAATCATCTCCTCTAAACGAGCTTGACCGTTTCGAGTATAGGTTTTGAAGTAGTAATCCCCTGTGCCAAGAACCTTATCTACTTGTCGGAAGAAGTTGTGACACAAAGCGATCATTGCACCTTTGGGTGGACATTCAACAACAAGGTAGGAAATTTGATGGCGGTTGAATTCCTGTCCCTCATAGTTAGTGTGAATGATCAATTGTGGGTAAAGCGACAGGCAAGATCTAATAGCACAACTTTTACCAGTTCCACTGTCCCCAACTACTGCTAGCCCTAATGCAGTAGACCATGAGTCTTGCGAGCTTGGGATCTTTGTACCAGCAAGGATCTCCCTTCCATTTCGGACTTTATTCCAGTAGTCTATATGCACTGGATTGCGACCTCGATAACCAGTACGAATAATATTATCGAGAGAGTAGTACAGTGAAATGCTAAATGAGAATGGCCAGCGCCATAAAAGGATTTCCTGTAGATCTAGTAACCGTAGGTAAGTAGGGCGCAGACGGTCCTCAGGTTGGTAATCGATATCATTCTTAAGAAGCCGTGATAGCTCTGGAAAATCCAGGCGAGGAAACAACGCTTCAATGAAAGGATTACCTTTGTGTGTACGGCAATCTGGCTCACGGTATTCAGCGAATTGAACTAACGGTGGAAGTTCTTTCATGTTTTTTCCTTATCTTCATTTGCTAATTGATGTAAGAGACTCAAGTGACTGGGGGGAGCTACATACTTCTTCTGCTCGATCGTAGGTTGCTGGCTCTGTTTAGGAGGTAGAATTGATTGAGAGGTGTCCACTTCCTGGGCAGTCTTACTTTGGGTATTTTGGTTTCTCTGCTCACGCTCATATTCGCGATCTAGTTTTGTATTCTCGCGAATTCCCTTTTTGCGTGCATTCCTACTTAGTCCACTCTCTTCTACAGCCTGCTCAGTTCGCTCAACTGCCGCTTTAACAGTTGCATTATGATGAGTTTCTTTCTCAACTAAAGGTTGCTGTTGTCTTGCTTCTTGATCTCTAGCTTCCTGAGCATCATTTGCACGATACACCTTAATTTCGTGGAAACTCAATCCTACAAACTTTTCTGTTTTATTCTTTGCCACTTGGTGACAAGGAGCTAGGTTGCCACGCCCCAAATCCAAATAAATTACAGTGGATTTTTCATGAGGATTGTAAGATATCCAAACCTTCTCACGGCGCTTCTTAACTGAAACGCGTTGCCTTGCTATTTCTATTTCTTGCTGCACTTCAGGTAAGTCACATTCATAATAATTACCCTCGAAAGTCAGTCCATAAGTGGTAATAGAAGCTTCTGCTCTAGGTAATAAATTTGAATGAAGATAACTCTGGTCATGATAAGTGAGATAATTCCCACGATTTTCAATTCCCCAATTCCAAAGCTCAAGAGGAATTTTCTTAACTCCATCAGCGATCATGAACAAGTCATTGGGATAATCGATAATATATTGGTACTGGTTATAGAATAATATTGCTCTCAGAAGCAACCGTCTGAACTCGTATATGTTTAGACAAGCATCCAACCGATAGTCCTTGTCCCCACGACCGCAAACTTTGGGCACCGAGCCGGGTGTATCTCCACAAGCCAAGCAATTTGCTATGTGGATTAATATTTCCACAATTCCTTTGAAATCCGGTCGATAGGGAGGCGCAATAGAAAAGTTTATGCCTGTTGAGCGCGTGACGTGTGCAAGGTTTCGAGAAAATGCGCCGCCTCTATCGATATAGCCTGCAGCTGGAGTTCCGACACAAGGCCACTGATCCCTATCAATATCAATTCCATACTCGTCACAGTATTCAACTTTATCTAATGCAGCATTTTCGATAGTTAACTGATAGCCAATCCAGCTTTCCTCTTCAAAATTACAAACGGCTCCTACAATCATGTGGCTAAACCAATCAACACCAATACAAAGGTGCGCTCTTCTAACAATATCAGCAGGATTAAGTAGGCTCGTTAGATAAGTGTTAATTACCGTAAAATCAAATCCATAGATTGCACCTGGTCCATAAGCTCTTGCTGTCGCATTCTCAGATAAAGGTCGGCAGTTTGCATTGAAGCGATTCTCACCAACAGCCGCTCTCTTTAGTTTTACAATGTCAACATGATTGGAGCAATAATATTGAAATTGCCTTGGACTTGGAAGTTCCTCCTTAGGTGGTAAAATTGCTACCAGCTCTCCATCTTTTTCCTCATACCCTACATTAAAGAATTCCTTATTAGCTTCTCTAAGGGCTTTCTTTTTTGTTTTTTCTTCCCCGCTCTCAAGCAACTCTCTCGCGTACTCAAAAGCCTCAACAACTTCCTGAGTCTTGTTAATACCTGTACGCTCACCATCTCTACTGGGTCTACCCCGTTTTTTATCTTCTGGCTCTGCAATTCTTTCTTTACCTTTTCCTCCTTGCTTATGTGAATCAAAGGTTAATGCGTTGATACTTTGTCCTCGCTGAAAGTAAATACGCACATAGGTATATAGCGACTGTTTTGATACTTTGGTAGTTTTGATAACATCTCTGATCATCTCTCCCCTTTTACGGGGATCAAAAATATCTGGAATCCCACTAACAACAAGAGATTCAATTAAAGTCCAGATTTTATACCTTCGCGCACAGCTTTTTTTAGAAAGAATATGATCAGGAAGGACGTAACAAGAATACGGATCACGTTCTAAAAAACGAATTTCGCGAGCGGCTATAGCGCTCTGTAGCCTCTCATACTCCAACATACTTGTTTCTAAGCTCTCAATATGAAGCCTAATTACAACTACTTTAGTAGGTGGTACATCAATCCAAATGATTCTGTAGATTTCATGCTCCTCTGAGTCTGATAGCCATTCAAAAATTCGATTACGGTAAATCTCCATACTCACCTTCAGTATTTATAATAGGCAGGATATTACATGGCTCAATGAGAAGATTCATATCAATATTCCAACGTTTATTGGCGATAAAGTGATAGGCAGCTCTCAAGCTAGCTCCTTTTTCAGAACCCTTGAAGCCTAAAGCTTTATCACACCCTCGTGTGAGATCGCGTAGAGGTGTATCCTTAGCATTAACTCTTGGAGTCAGCCAATCATAGATATCAGTAACTTCTTCATTAGTAAGATTGATTCTCTTTAGATTACAGAAATTGTGAATGTGGTCAATGTTATTGACAAGTTTCATTGGCAATTGTGGTTGCGTAACAATTTTCCAATTGATATTTGCAAGCTGCCAGTAGAGACGTTCAATCTCAAATAGTTGTCCAACCCGAGTATTTCTAACATTCAGCTCCTCAGGATACTTAAATGTTCGGGCATGATAGACGATGCCTTCTGATGTCAGTACTGTAAGCAGGAAATCTGTGGTCATGACAACAGGATGTTTTGTTATTGGGTGAACTGGGTGTTTAATTCCTGCTGTCTCTGCAATTGCTAAAGTTTTTTCTAGTGGTAGGGGAAACTGTTCCCGAATATCGAGAATACATTTAGACCATTCATAAACTAGAAAACAATACTTTTCTCCATCGCTGAGCAAATGATGATCTCGCCCATCAGTTTTCCATCCAGCTATAATGTGTGAGCAACCTCTAGAAGTAACATCTAAAACGGTTAGCCAAGGTCGGTAGTTGAATCCCTCCCCTTGTCCCCTTCCCTCTTTGATTCTTTGCTCGATACTTTCTTTGGAAATATTCCATCTGTGTTTTGCCACTAGAAATAAACCTCACTTTATATATTTTGGGGAGTAAAAGGCTGTAACGCTACAGTAATAGCCTTCTGTACGCTCTCTAAAGTCTCGGTATGAGGGCGTATACCAGCCCGACAAGCAATCTGGCGATATGTAGGATGAATAACTTCTTGGCGAAAGCAATCAGAAGCCCAATAAACTCGACGTATGAAAAAATCTTCCCGAGACTCTACTGAGCTAACTAAGGCTTGATTTGCTAGAGGTAATCTTTGAATATTTTGACGTAGTCTTGTGTTTCCTACCTCTATAGAAATTGCTCTCGCTGTTACTCTTATAGGTCTGCCTATTGAATCCTTTAAACGCTTTGCCGCTTCCTCAATAGATATCTTTAAAGCAGCATCTTTTTCATTCCAATTCGATGAGGAAGAGAAATCTCTCTTCTTCACTATTGGAAGGTGTTCATTCAACCATTCCTTATCATGTTTATATAGCCATGAATAAACTCGTCCGAACTGCTGCAGCAATGCTGTTCTACCTAAATCAGGATTAAGCTCACGAATCGTTAACCACTCGCTTCGATACTCCTGAGCGCTTGGTGGCGAAAAAACTTTAGAGGATTTGATTGAAGTACTCAACTCTAATACTTCAACTCCTTTGCTTTGACGAGGAAAATCAAGTTCTAAACGAGTAGCTTGGCGCTTTATTGTTTGTGAATCAACTTTTAGAAAATCGGCCATTTCCTTCAATGTAATTTCTGAGTTTCGCCACATATTTTGCAGAGAACTATCCCACACTCTTCCATATTCTTCCACTGAAATAAACCTGAAGCGATCTTCCTCAGAACGATCTGGACCCACTCGACTATACGTGAAACCACAATTACAGCAAAAGATGCCTTTTGCATTTCCATAAGTATTCTGTACAACTTGACATTTTTGAATTACTTGTTTTAAGAAATGCTGACAAGCAGGGTTGAGGCAGGGCCATGGAGAATTTCCGAATGGTTTGATTTCAGCGGAAACCTGGAGAAAATCACTTATGTTATAACCTAGGAAAAAAATTATCAGTAAGTGATATAAAGGGTTTTGAAAGGCAGAAGAAGGACGTAGTGTTCTGAGAACCCAATTACTGTGAGTTGACTCTCCAATTTCACATTGAAGTGACTTCAACAGTTGACCAGGGTAGTAGTCTTGAATTGCTTCAAGTAATTTCTTCACTCGAAGCTTTCCTAAATAAGTTGTTAAACCTTCGTTAAACAGTAACGACTGGTAACGTCTTTGGACTAATTCAGAAGTTGGTTCTACATCATGTTGGTTAAGCAGCCAGTTTACATTTTGTGCTATTTTGAGAAATATTTGATGCGAAAACTTTGATTGATCGATTGGTCTAACTTGCGTTATGCGAATAGCTTGTTCTGCCGAACATACTTTATCTAGCTGATAGTAACTTCTCATTTGTACAAAACTGTTTTCTAGAAAGACATGATGATTTGCACAAACTCTAACCCCAATAATTTGATGCTCTCGGTGCCAATATTTCTCCCCATAAATCTTCACGTCACCCTCAGCACATAAAGGGCAAAACTGAAGAAAATCTGACCGTCTAATTCTTCCATTTAGAGAGTTAACAGCTGCGCTAGTTCCTTTGATGAGAACCTGCTTTAAGTTTTTGGCTCTACTCTCTGAAAGAAAAGGTATATAAAAAGGAGCAAGGGTATTTTGGTTAATTATCCTATCTTCTGTGTAATGATGTCCTAAAGGTAGAATTGTCATGAGATACTCAAGGTTGCTTGCAAGGCAAGACAGGTTTCCTAAAGAACCTTTAAGCTTTAATAGACTAAAGTTAATTCGTGGATTTGGAAAATTCATATGATCAAATAGACGGCAGATGATGCTGTGAAACGTTTCTCCTGGATAGCTATTAGGAAAATACGAAAGCTTGAAAGATGAAGGAGCTAAAGAGCTAACTAAGGTATTTTTATTACTTGTTTGGAAAGACATAGAAAATTTAGCTGTTAATGATTTGAATGAGTCCGCACCATGTAAATAGTTGCATGTCAAGAATATAAATTCCAGTGTGAAAATTTTGAAGCGGTTACAGAATTCGCATTAGGCGCGCAAACATTACTCTTCAATGGTTCTGAACTTACTCCATCAATATCTACAATTGGGAAGGCTAAATCAAATTTTTTAGAGGTATATGAGCTTTTATTCCGGTCAAAAACCTTAAACTCAGTCTACTTTTGCTGATTGGCTGAATAATTAGGTTCACTTTTTTCCCAGCCAAGACACCTACGTGAACCACCATTTACTGGCATCTCAGAAATTGTTTGTCCAGTTACTTTCTTATAACTATGGTTTGCCTTGCTTAGCATTTCTCCACCTCAATAGAGTGTGTAAGTTCAAAGTAGGTTAAGACAGTAGTAATTGCGGCCTTAACCTGTGACATTTCTGTGATGTATGGTTTGAGATTTGCGTATCTCACAATTTGCCAATGTTTGGGCTGAATACCCTTCTGGCGGAAATGATCAGCAGCCCAATCGATTCTCCTGATGGCAAATTCTTCAGTTGTCTCAATTACTACGGATAAGACACCTGCTGTAAGTGGTAGCCTATCGAGTTGCTTTTGAATAAGGGCTAAATATCCACTATCGCTACCGATCGCTGTTTTTGTGAGCTTCTGTGGTTTGCCAGGAGTGTTTCGTAATTTTTCAGCAGAAGCTCTCACAGCAGCGGCGATGTCAGCATCTCTCTGCTGCCAATCAATGAAGGCTGAAAGGGGTTGGCGTCGCTTTAAAGGTGGAAGATGAGACCTCAACCACTCTTGGTCGTAGAAACTTAACCAACTGTGAACTCGTCGATGCTTTTCAGACAGATCTGATCTACCAGCATCGGGATTTTTTGCTAGGATGGCTAGCCATTCATCTCGATACTGTGCGAACTTAGTTGAAACAACTGCTCCTTCCAATTGTGGCCGTGGTGCAGTTGTTTTTCGAATTTGCTTAGAGGTTTTTCCTGGGCGAGGATATACAAGATCCAAACGGGCAGCTTGATATTTTACTGCCTGGGAGTCTGCACCTAATCGAGTTGCCATTTCTTGTAGGGTGACGGTTGAGTCTTCCCAAAGCTTCTTGAGAAGCTCTTCCCAAACATGTCCCCATGCTTTGATTTTGCCAACTCGAAACTGATCTTCCGTCGAAGAGTCAGGTCCCATTCGTGAATACGTGAATCCACATTCACACTTGAAAGTTGCAGTTAATCTTCCGCCGTGAGTTTTATCATATTTAAGTTCGTAGTCTTTTAGTCGTAGCTGTTTATAGTAAATACATACGGGGTTTAAACATGGCCAGGGACCCGTACCAAAAGGATACAGTTCATCTGAAAGTTGAAAAAAGGATTCCGCTGTGTGACCTAGGAAGTGAATTAATAGGAGATGGTGCAAAGGTTGTTGTGAGTGTTTCGGTGGTCGGACTAATCGAAGCAACCAGTTACCAGATCCTTTAAGGTCAGATTGAAGTGATTTTAAAAACTCATCTGAGTAATGATTTTGAAAAGCCTCCAGTAATTGCGTGGTACGAACATTGCCTTTATGGTTTGCAAAACCACGATCAATCAGTAGCAATAGGTAGCGATTATGAATGGATTCTAACCCTGGTAATAAACTTGGCTGATTAAGTAACCAATTTGCATCTGATGCGATCTTGATAAGGCATTGGTGTGAAAAGCTCGATAAATCTAAGGGACGAGGCGCTGCTACTTGAATTGCCTCTTCAGCAGAGATTAGTTCATATCGAATGCGCCGACTTTGCGTCCGAACTGTACTGTTCTCTAAATGAACTAAATGATCTAGGCAAACCATAACACCAGGTAGTTGGTGTAAACGGTGCCAGTAACGCTCTCCATCTCGTTCCTTATCTTCGATCGCGCATACAGGACAAAAACGAAGAAAATTGGGTAAACGAATACAACCGCTTGTAATTCCCGATCGCAAGTAGGCTTTTAATCCTTCCCCCCCTTTCATATCTTCACGCAATTGATGTACCCTCTCCACTGGGTAAAAGGGAGTAAAGAATGGTAGAGGGGCAGGGTGAATTCATTGTATTAGGAGGAAAAGAGCATTGATATCATGGGCAAC
>ERZ1066116.303-NODE-303-length-13219-cov-12.754634_pt1 | contig 13219 bp, 10 predicted proteins | sample MGYA00382763_ERZ1066116 | MGnify/ENA primary metagenome ERZ1066116 (study PRJEB33369, sample SAMEA5778346) | biofilm metagenome | biome: Industrial cooling water; feature: Water cooling tower basin; material: Biofilm | place: United Arab Emirates | collected...
GGGCTATTGTCAAGCGAATCGGATTTCAATGCAGCTATTAGTGCCAAAAGTAAGGGTGAGACAGGTACACCCAATGTCTATACTTTTGTGGTGGCCGATGAAGCTGAAGAAGCCCTTTTTCTTAAAGATTTTTATAAAAATTATTTAGGAAAGCAATTTGACGAAATTGAGGAATTTCAGCAGCGCAGGAAGCAAGAAGACGCGAAACCTCAAAACATAGAGCAGGAAGACAGCAATCCTGAACCTGTTGAAATGGCTGTGCCTGCCAAGAAAAAGAAAAAATCAAAAAAAGCCGACATCACAGCCGATGATATGCCTGTAGAAGAAACACCCGTAGCAGAGCCTGCACAAGAAGTGGAAGAAGCTCCTAAAAAAGCTGAAAAGAAAAAGAAAGTAAAGCCGGCCGAAGAGCAACCGCAGGAAGCGGTAGAAGCACCTAAGCCTGCCAAGAAGAAAAAGAAGAAAAACGACATCACTTCCGATGAGGTGATAGAAGAAGAACCTACACCGGCTACAGACGACACCAATCCTGAGCCTGTAGAAACTCCAAAACCCGATAAGAAAGCCAAAAAGAAGAAAAAGCCTGTGCAAGAAGGGGAGGAGAGCGAGTAGACAATGCTTTGGGTACGAGACAATTAACCATTGCTTATTCTTGAACTTTTATACCCGACTCAAATATTTTGAGCGTGATAAGAAAGAATGAAATCAATAATGGTCCGAAAATAAGACCCGTAATACCGAAAAAGTCTAGCCCAAGTATCACGCCAAAAATTGTGATTAGTGGGTGTACATCGGCAAATTTCTTTTGTAAGACAAACCTCAACACATTGTCGATATTGGTAATTACCAATGCGCCATAGGCTATCAATGCTATGCCTTGCCATGTTTGATTATTGGCAAGGAGCATGGCAGAGGCAGGTACCCACACCAAAGCACTGCCTACAAAGGGAATAAAAGAGAATACACCACACATTAGCCCCCAAAAAATCGGTTCTTGAACACCAAATACCCAAAAACCTACCACAGCAGCTACTCCTTGTACCAAGGCCAACAGAGGCGAACCTATTACATTGGAGTACACTTGTGCCTTCAATTCTTTTTTGAACAATTTAATTTCTTCAGCAGAAAAAGGCAGGATTGCATCTATTTTTTGCGCTATCTGTTTGTTTGATGTGAGCAGATAGTACAACAACAAATACATGATGGCAATATCGGCCAGCACACTGAATGTGCCACTCAGCATTTCGGAGACTAATTCGGTAGCTATTTTTTTTGCTGCCTCTATGTTTTCAGTGCTTAATAGCTTTATGTGAATGATGTTTTCTACATAAGCTATCATTTCAGAGGCTTTGGTAAGTAGTAGGTCGGGGTTTTGTAGTAACTCATTTAGTTTTTTGATAAGCATGTAGCTGATGCCTGTCACCGGAAGAATTATCACCAAAAATGATAACAAAATGATAACTAAGGCTGCCCAAGAGGCAGAAAGTCTCCATTTCCTCAGCAGTTTGTGGTATAATGGCAGTGTAATAACAAACATTATCACTGCTCCCAGCGCAGAATTCAAAAATTTATACAGACCACATATTAATAATCCCCCTAAAAAAAGGAGAACTAATATTGAAAACCAATTTTTTTTGTTTTGCTGCGTAAGTCCTAAAAAAGTCATGGTGAAGTCAAATGTTTTGTTGTGCTTTGTTCTCTATAAATATATGCTTCATATTTTTCTTAGAAAAGTAGTTATGCGAAAAATGCACATTTATCTATATCGTGCTTTACAAATAAGATGGATTTAGTTTTGAAGAATTTATTTAGTTTTGTCAAGAATTTTTAGAAACTGTAAAATGACGCCTTCCCTCATATTAGATATAGTACTTGTTATCCTTATTGCCGAATATTTACTTGAAACTTGGCTTGAATACCTCAATTACAAACAGCTGGATAAAGCCATACCTAATGAACTGCAAGGTATTTATGACGATGAAAAATATTTAAAATCGGTATCATATCAAAAAGAAACCGCATTGTTTGGCTTTTTCACTGAAGCGTTCTCATTTTCTCTTTCTCTAATAATGCTCATTGTGGGCGGATTTGGTTGGCTTAACGGAGTATTAGAAAATATGGTCTCTCAACCCATGCTTTTATCGCTTGCTTTTTTTGGGGTGTTATTTATTGCTTCCGATGTGCTTTCCTTACCTTTTTCTTGGTACAGCACATTTACCATCGAGGCTAAATACGGCTTTAACAAGATGGACACAAAGACATTTTGGATAGACAAAATCAAAGGCTATGCCCTTACAATAGTGGTAGGAGGTGTAATAGTGAGCGTACTTTTGTGGTTGGTTCAGTGGCTTGGCAAAGACTTTTGGTGGGTGTTTTGGGCTGTGATGACGGTTTTTATTGTGTTTGTAAATATGTTTTATACTTCGCTCATTGTGCCTATTTTTAACAAACTCACTCCACTGCCCAATGGCGAACTGAAAACTGCTATTTTGGATTATTGTAACAAGGTGGGCTTTCCGCTCGATAATCTATTTGTGATAGATGGCTCAAAACGAAGCACCAAGGCCAATGCCTATTTTTCAGGTTTTGGGAAGAAAAAGAAAATAGTTTTGTACGATACACTTATCAATAACCACACCACCGATGAATTGGTGGCTGTGTTGGCCCACGAAGTAGGACATTATAAGCGAAAACACATCATTCAAAGTTTAGTGGTGTCTATTTTGACCATCGGCATCACGCTTTATTTGCTTTCACTTATGATTTTCAATGAAAATCTATCTTTAGCGCTAGGCGGGACTAAAAATACTATTCACTTAAATCTTATTGCATTTGGGCTGTTATATTCCCCTATTTCTACCATTACAGGCTTGCTAATGACCATTTGGTCGCGCAAAAATGAGTATGAGGCCGATGATTTTGCAAAAAGTACCTACTCAGCAGAGCCGTTGGTTTCTGCGCTTAAAAAACTCTCTACCGACAATCTCAGCCATTTAATGCCACATCCTTATTATGTGTTTTTCAACTATTCCCACCCACCCTTGCTGCACAGAATCAGAAACTTGGAGAAGTAAGCCTTATATGAGTAACAAGGCTTGTTTTTATTAACTTTTTAATGGCTTAAATCTCATCTTACAACAAGGCTATCACACAGATTTTCACAAAGAAATGCCCTCTGCGTCCTCATCCTCTCTGTGAGCAAAAAACTTCATTTCCTTCACTACTTAATGGGTTAAAAATAAAAATATTTACTGTTATAACTACCTAAAAATCAACCATCAACTATCAAAAATCATAAAAATGCCCTCTACTCCCGCTCCACATTTTCAATCCCTATCAATTCTTCTTTGATGGAGTCGGCCAAAAGTGCTACCAATTTGAATAATTTCTCATTCATCAGGTAGTTTTTGTTGATTTCTATCAATATCACATCGCAACCCATCGTTTCGTTGATGTATTCTATGATGTTGTTCCCTGATATTTTCTTTAAGTTTTTATTGGTTGTTACCTTTAGATGGCTTCCAAATTTATATTCCACGTTGGCTTCAATAGTGGCAATAAATTTTTCTACTTTAGTAGGGTCTTTTACAGTAAACTCTTCTGCCTTGCCTACGATTATTTTTTTGTAATAATTAAGATGTACAAATCTGTCTGAGTCGTTTTCTATGCTATTGAAAACCAAATAGAGAGAAGCTTCTCCTTTCAGTTTATTCAAATGCTTCACCCACAGATAAAAATCATCAGGTACAGGGTCGGTTGTTTTTTCAAAATAAGCCTTATTGTGCCTGAAATTAAAAGCATTTTCTTGTTCTAAACCTTTGTCTCCAAAGCTTTCTTCCAAAGTTTCGGCTTCATCGCCATAAAACTCATTTGATATATAGCTGCATTTAAGTTTTTCTGATAGGCAATAAACAAAATAACCAATCCCTTGCCTATTGAGGCTCTCGGGCGACACTAAAACCAAAGGGCTTTTGCGCTCAGTAAATGTACCATAGTCGGTATTAATTTCTCTGTATTCAAGAAAAACCTTGTCAAAATGCGCTCCGTGACTGTGCATCTTTTTGATTCGTAAACGAAACTCGTTTTTCCCCTCTGCTATCGAGTAGATATCTTGTTCTGTAAGTTCGAGGCTAACCTTCACTGCTTCCAGGCTTATTTGGCCTCTGCGTACCTTGCAAGCCAACTCAGGAATGTATTTTTTGTAAAACGATGCTTTTAATTTTTCTCTGAGCTCCATCATCCGTTTTTTATACTTTGCTTCGTTCATTTTCTGCACAAAACTCGATGAAATTATCGCTGTAGGAATCGCTACTATCAACACTCCCATCATAGCCACTATGCTTCCAAGTACTTTCCCCAAGCCTGTAATCGGATATACATCGCCATAGCCCGTAGTGGTAAGTGTAATTATTCCCCACCAAAAAGTGTACAAAATATTGGGAAATGCTTCGGGTTGCGCATCTTTTTCTATATAAAACATTAGTGAGCAAGCTATAACCAACACAGAGAAGAACAAAAGCAGCGTTGCCGCCAATTCTTGCTTTTTCTCACGGATGATTTTCCCGATTTGGATGAGTTGTGCTGAGTATTTTGATAGCTTAAATACCCTCAGCAGCCTGGCCAGCCTGAAAATGCGTAAATGCCTTAGATCAATATGTAAAAAAGAAAAGAAAAATGGTAAAATCGCTATCAGATCAATATACGATGTGATACTAAAAAAATACTTTTTGTAAGCGTAGGCTTTTGATTTTAGAGGATATTTGATGGGGGCTACACAAAGCCTAAGTAGATATTCTACAGAAAATATACCTACGGTAAATATTTCAAAAGCACTAAAATAAATAGCATATTTTCTGAACAATAAATCGAATGATTCCAGTACTACAGCAAGTACATTTAGCAATACCAATATTTCTATAAAAAACTCAAAAATACGTGTGAATCTGTTTGTTGACACACCCTGACCAAGTGTGTTCGCAATTTTAATCTGTAGTTGAGGTATATTCACAAATATTAATCAATAGAAAAATCAAAAAAACATCTTACATGCAATCAACTGTAAATATACACTGATGGAAGAATATGGATGTATTTTGGTGTGAAAAATGTTTGTTTTAATTTCTAAACCATGCCGGTTTTATGAACACTACGGAAGCCAAAATAGTAGTCTGATGCATTATTGTATGTGTTTTTAAATCGATTTTCTGTTTATTTATCACATAGTGTTTTTGTGGTTTGATATAGTTTTATTATTTTTTTGTAATGATAAAAATTTATTTAATAATTGCACCTACAAGCGGAGTGTACAGAAAATCCCAAACAGAGTATGTGGCGGAAACCGAAAAGCCAAAGAGTAGGTGAATTTTTTAACAAATCATTATGAAAATACAACTATTAAAAATCGCTTCAGCTTCTTTTATTGCAGCAGCATTGTTCTCTTGTTCTAGCAGCAAGGTAGCTTCAAACATGAACGAAACCAAATCGGTAGCGAGAGTTTCGTACAAAAGCGCACCTATGATTGATGCTCAATCTTTGGAAAACTACAAAACTCAAGCCCAAAGCAATTATGTACCTACTGTAGATCTTTCAGAGCAAAAAACAGCCAATGCGGTTGAACCTACCGCTGTAGCTTCTGCAAGTGAAAAAGTAGTAGTTGCAGAGAGGAAAAATCTTGAAGTTAAAAATTCTTTAACAAAGGCTGAGAAAGCAGAATTAAAAAAGGCTATCAAGGAAGTTATCAAAAGCAAGTCTTTGAATAAAATACAAAAAGACAGCGAGGCAAATGATGCCAAAGGTTCTGATAATAAAATTATTTTATTGATTTTATCTATTCTTTCTGTTCTACTTGTTGCCAACGTTATCTCAATTCACAGATGGTATATGTTTTTCAAAGGACACAAGCCAAGCTTGACAGTAGCGTTGTTAGACTTATTTTTGGGATTAATTACCTTAGGTATTGTGAGCTGGATATGGGGTATTATCGATATCATCAGAATAGCGATAGGTACTTTGAGTATATAATTTTTTCAACAAGAAGTTGCCTCAAATGGGCAGCTTCTTGCTTATTTAATTTACAATCCTATATTTTTTTACCATGAGCCTCCTATACATATCCCTCGCTATTGCTTTTACTTTGGTTTGGTATTTTTCATTACTAAAAAATAAGATATTAATACTTTCATTGATTATTCTCTACGTTTTATTTTATTGCCTGCTTTCCTACAACGGTTTTTTCTTAGTTTTTGACAGCATTCCCCCTCGGCAAGCATTAGTATTTGCGCCTTCTGTTATTGCTATGGTGCTTATTTTTGGTTTTCGCCAAACAAGGAATTTTATAAAAAATATAGAACTACGCTACTTAGTGGCATTTAATATTGTAAGAGTCCCCGTAGAATTTGCCTTGCATGAACTTTTTCTGGAAAGTAAAGTACCTCAAATGATGACTTTTGAAGGCAGAAATTTTGATATAATAACAGGCTTATTTTCGATTGTGATTTATTATTTACTTACCTACAGACCACAGTTGGTTACTACAAAATTGCTTTGGGGATACAATATTTTAGGATTGATATTATTAATTAACATTGTTTCTACAGCTTTGCTAAGTGTACCAGGTCCTTTTCAAGTACTCAATTATGATATGCCCAATGTTGGCGTGTTTTATTTTCCTTATATTTTACTGCCATCATTGATAGTACCTACGGCATTATTTACACATATAGTCCTATTTTTTAAACCACTTACAAAATAATTTGTCATTATTTTTTTGTAAAATTCAAACAATAAATATAACTTTTTCGTAATTCGGCTTGTGTACATTTTGGTAAATGATGCATTGTTTTTATTTATTGTATCCAACCAAGACATTATTACTACTGCATGAGTTTTGTACTAATATACATTTGGTACTAAACCAAAACGAACAGAAATTTTAATAAATAGCTATAACATCAAATGGTTGTTTATTAACCTATTTTTAAAAATCAGGTAATCTTAAAGCAATTTTTTAGCGTTATTTTTGAACCACAAAACATTTTTGCTATGAACTACACTATTAAAAAGATTTTTACATTTTTATTATTTTTCGTATTTGTATTATTAGGATACGCCCAAAAAAGCCCTACCTCAACTGGGCTAGCCAAAGGGCTCGAATATTATAATAATGGAGATATAAAAGATGCCATTTATTTTATATCAAATCTCATAAAAGATGACTCTACCAATGCTGAATATCACTATTGGACCGGTAGATGCTACGAAGAAACAGCCGATAAAGATAAAGCACTTTTGCACTACCTTAAATCGCACAAGCTGAATTCCAAAGTATCGCCTGATATTTTATATAGAATAGGCCGAGCATACCATCAAAGCTTGTTTTTCGATGATGCAGTGAAGTACTACAAGCTGTATAAAAAAGAAATAAATGACGAAGGTGCTCAAAAAATAAAGTCTACAATGATGAATGAGCAGATAAAGGCTACCAAACGTATTCACGAATGTGAAAATGGTAAAATCATTGTGGCACATCCTTATTTACATAAAATTTATCATTTATCGGGCGTTATCAATTCCGAATATCCGGAATATACACCTACTGTGACTGCCGACAACAAAAAAATGATATTCACCTCACGCAGACCGGGTGGAATATCTGACAAAAAAGACAAAGATAACGGCTATTTTGAAGATGTGTGGATGTCGGTGAAAGACTCACTAGGAGAATGGACTACACCCATAAATCTTGGAACATCGATTAACACCGAGTCGCACGATGCCAGTATAGCACTTGATGCCAAGGGAAAAGAGCTGTTTTTATACCGCACAGATAATGCTGGCGACATTTACTTTTCTGAAAATATAAATGGAAGCTGGACAAAACCCAACCCTTTGAAACAAGTAAACTCAAAACATAAAGAGCCCTCTGTTTGTATTTCTGCCAATGGAAAAACCATTTATTTTTCAAGCGACCGTCCCGGAGGCTATGGAGGTTTAGACATATACAGGTGCGATAAAGACAAGGAAGGCAACTGGGGGCCTGCGGTAAATATGGGCTCTGTAGTAAACTCAGAATATGATGAAGACAGCCCATTTTTGTCGCCCGATGGACGTACACTTTACTTTAGTTCAACTGGCCATAACAATATGGGTGGCTATGACATATTCAGTGTCACTTACAATCCCAAAACCAAAACATGGGGCAATCCGCTCAATTTAGGTTTTCCTATCAACTCTGCCGATGACGACATATACTTTAACATCTCGGGCGACCACCGCACTGCGTATTACGCATCGGCCAAAAAAGATGGTTTTGGAGAGAAAGATATTTACATGATATTGATAGATAGTTCTTATATCACCCGTCCACTCATCACTGTGTCGCTTGGCAGTGCCGCGCCTTCACACATAGCCGCAGTGCATCCATCTACCCTTAAACACCATGAAGGGCAACACCATGTAAAACCTCACGGACATCATGCTACTACACACCATACCCCGCATCAAGCACATGCTACTACAGTAGCTTCTGCAAACATAGTTCAATACAAAGGTACTGTTCTTGATGAAGAGCAGCACCCCATCGAATCGAACATAAAGGTTAAAAAAGAAAACTCCAACGAAAAAGCAAAAGAATACCACACCGCAGCCGATGGTACTTTCTCAATACCTTTAGAAAAAGGCTTTCAATATGGGATAGATATAGAGAAAGATGGCTATATTTTTGCTTCAAATAATATTGATTTGTCTCTGAAATCCACAAAGTCTATGCCCGTGATAGAAGAGAAAATTGTACTTGCCAAACCCAAAGTAGGGGCAAAAATAGTGATGAGAAACATCTTCTATGCCACGGGAAGTGCATCGCTCGATATGGATTCATTTGATGAAATTGACATATTATATCATTTTATGGTTAAAAACCCATCTGTTAAAATAGAAATATCAGGCCACACGGACAACAAAGGCTCAACTGAGATAAACAAGGAGCTTTCTACGTCAAGAGCAAGAGCCATTTACAAATTATTGGTAAAAAAGGGAATAGAAGGAGAACGAATCAAATATGTGGGTTATGGCTCTGAACGCCCCATTGCCGACAATAATTCCGAATCAGGCAGAAAGAAAAATCGCAGAACTGAGTTTGAAATATTATATCAGTAATAATTTTTGATTCTTAAATTTTGATTGTTGATTGCGAAGTTTTCACAATCCCAATCTAGAAGCATAAAAAATATGAATATAGCCATTGATTTCGGCAATTCTGTTGCCAAAGCTGCTGTTTTTGAAGGGGATAAATTAATGGATTATTATCATGCTCTGAGTCCGGTAGAGCTTATAAAACTGGTCAATGACCATCCTCAAGCATCGGTAATCACTGCTACTGTCACTGCCGATGCCACACATATTATTAATCTGATAGAAAATAAATCAAGGTTGACAAAATTGGTGTACAAAACCCCTACGCCAATCATCAATGCATATTTAACGCCCGAAACCTTGGGAATGGATCGATTGGCAGCAGTGGTAGGGGCCAATTATTTGTATCCTAAAACAGATTGTTTGGTGATAGATGCAGGCACTTGTATCACCTATGATTTTGTTGATGAAAATGCTGTTTATCATGGGGGAAGCATTTCTTTGGGTTTGAAAATGCGTTTTAAGGCATTGCATCATTTCACCTCAAGATTACCACTGCTTGAATATAAAGAAGATAAATATAAACTTATCGGTAAAGACACAGAAGAAGCAATGGTATCAGGAGTAGTGGGAGGGATTGAAAATGAACTGATAGGCATAATTTCTTCTTATAAAATGCGTTATCCTCAACTGAAAGTAATTATTTGCGGAGGTGATGGCCCTTTTTTTGAAAGTATAATAAAACAGCGCATCTTTGCAGTTCCCGAGCTCGTTTTGATAGGGCTCAATAGAATTTTAATATATAATGCAGAGAAAGCTTAGTATTCTTTTTATGTGTATGTCTTTTGTGCAATTTTTATTTGCACAGGGCATTACACAAACCCCCTATTCACAATTTGGCTATGGCGATGTAGAAACGTTGGTAAATGCCCGAATGGTAGGCACTGGCGGTGCGGGGCTGGCTTCTGCACTTCCATATCAAATCAACTTTAAGAATCCGGCCATGGCAGCATACAATCGCCAGTTTGTGATTTTTGAAGGCGGTTTTTATGGGCAAAATCTGCGACTTTCTACTGCAAATGGCAATCAAAGAATATTAAACGGAAACATTCAATATTTATCACTTCTGATACCCCTTTCTCAAAAAAACTGGACCGTGATAGCAGGTATAGCACCCTATTCCAACGCCAATACCCGCTATAGAACCGAGGCTAAAATAGACGGACTTATTTCTTCTACAAATGAAATGGTCGATTCGGGCTATGTGTTTAATTCACGGTTTTTGGAGGGCGGACTCAATCAAGTTTTTATTACCAATGCCATAAAATTGCCAAAGGGATTTTCTGTAGGATTACAAACTTCATTTATTTTGGGAACTATCACACGCAGAAATAATGGTTTGTTGCAGAACATACAGGGCGGGCAGTTGGAAATCGTAAATACCACCACTCAAATCAAGTCATCAGAAATCTACCGTTTTTTGGAATTTAAGCCATCAATAGGCTATATCAGAAAGCTTAATGAAAAAAATCAGATTGGATTTGGGGCTACCGCCACTTTCAATAGGGCAATGAGCGCCAGGCGTGAGTTAATTACCAATATCTTGAGCCGTTCCAATGGGTTTTCTATTTACAGCGACACAGTGTCGCAAACCAAGTCCGATGCTGTTTTGCCCTCGGAATATTCTTTTGGCAGCACTTTTACCCGATTCAACAAATTTAACGCCTCTATAGACTACACTTACATTGATTATTCGCGTTACAAAAGTTTTGCACCAGTAAATATTTTCACCACAGGCCACAAATTAAATGCAGGGCTTGAATATGTGCCAAGATACGATGCCATCAGAGGATATTTGAAAAGAATTGCCTACAGATTTGGTGGCTACTACTATATTATGCCATACTCTATTAACGGCACTTCTATCAACGAATATGCAGCTACATTTGGCTTGGGGTTACCAATTGGTAAATCTAGCGGAATAGGGATGCTAAATTTGGCTTTTTCACTAGGGCAACGAGGTACTACCGAAAACAATTTGGTGAGAGAAAATTACTTTAGATTTTTTGTGGGACTCAACATAAACGACAAATGGTTTCGCAAATACAAGGTTGATTAATTTTATTTGCACAGCTGCATAATTCTCATTTTTTTTGCAGCCGATTTTGACACCTAAGCCCAGGCATTAGACAGCTGACAGGGTCTATATAGACCAATTTGGCAATCAAAATGTCCAGTTCACAGCTTTAAGTTTTATATAATAAAGAATATTAACAAATTCCTCTGTAATAGGAACAGGCTTCTTTGAGTTTTTTGTTTGCTCATAGAAGCCTTTTTGCAACTTAGGTGTTTACAAAAAATATGTTAAAAGTAGCAATACAAGGATTTACTGGTTCATACCATGCCATAGCCACCGAAAAGTACTTCGGGAATGAGGTAAGTTTGGTCATGTGCGATTCATTTGTGAATCTCTTTAAAGCACTCGATACCGAAGAAGCCCATTGTGCAGTCATGGCAATAGAAAACACCATAGCAGGCACTATTTTGTTTAATTACTCTCTTTTAAGAAAGTCGGGCTATAAAATTATGGGAGAAACTTTTTTAAAAATAGAACATTGCCTGTTAGCCTTGCCCGGCCAATCGATAAACGATATTAAAGAAGTGCGCTCTCACCCCATGGCACTGATGCAGTGTCACGGTTTTTTTGCAAAATACCCTCATATCAAGCTGGTGGAAGACATAGACACGGCCTATGTTGGCGAAATGATATCCAAAAACCAAACCAAGGGTGTGGCAGCCATAGCTGGTGAAGGAGCGGCAAAAAAATTTGGATTGGAGATACTGAATAAAAATATTGAAGACAGTGAACGTAATTTTACCCGTTTTTTGGTAATAGTATCTGATAAAAACAAGCATTTAGTGCCTTCTAAAGCTGAAAATGTAAACAAAGCAACACTTAGTTTTTCACTTTCGCATGAGATAGGCGGCTTGAAAAAAGTGCTTGATATATTTGTAGAAAATCAGATAAACATAATGAAGATACAGTCGACCCCCAATGTAGGTAACGAATGGGAATATTTCTTTCATGTTGATTTGACCTTTACCAAATTAGCAGATTTTGAAAAAGCCATAGCGCAATTAAAATATGTAACTACAGAACTTATTCTATTAGGCACTTATAAAAGTGGTCTTTGAAAGTATAGTATCCTCTAAAAATCGTAAATCGCACATCAAAAATCGTAATTCAAAAAAATGATCATCCAGCCTGCAGGCAGACTAGCCGATACCAAAGAATACTATTTTTCACTTAAGCTGAAAGAAATCAGCAAAATGAACCAACAAGGTATTGATGTGGTAAATTTGGGTATAGGCAATCCTGATTTACCACCATCAGAAGCCACAATAAATGCGCTGATAAAGTCTGCTCAAAACCCTAGAAACCATGGCTACCAGTCGTATGTAGGTATCAAAGAATTTCGCCAAGCTTTTGCCGATAAGTACAAGTCGCTTTACGGTGTAGACCTCAACGTAGACACTGAAATATTGCCATTGCTCGGCTCAAAAGAAGCCATTATGCACATTGCATTGACTTTTTTAGATCATGGAGACGAGGTGTTGGTGCCCAATCCGGGCTATCCTACCTACACTTCTGCCACCAGAATAGCTGGGGCAGTAGTGAGACATTACGATTTGTTGGAAAAAAACAGCTATTACCCTGATTTTGAGAAAATGGATAAAGAAGACTACAGCAAAGTGAAGCTGATGTTTTTAAACTATCCTAATATGCCCACAGGAGCACCCGCCACTGACGAAGTTTTTAAAAAAGCCATAGCTTTTGCTCAAAAACATAAAGTTTTGATAGTGCACGACAATCCATACAGCTCAATACTTAATCATAATCAACTAAGTATTTTGGCCTATCCGGGTGGTAGGGAAGTAGCACTGGAGCTGAATTCTATGAGTAAGTCGCACAACATGGCAGGTTGGCGTGTAGGACTGGTAGTGGGTGCGGCAGAGTATGTACAAAACATATTAAAAGTAAAAAGCAACATAGATTCAGGGCATTTTTTGCGTATTCAACATGCTTCTG
>ERZ1066116.304-NODE-304-length-13047-cov-12.052879_pt1 | contig 13047 bp, 7 predicted proteins | sample MGYA00382763_ERZ1066116 | MGnify/ENA primary metagenome ERZ1066116 (study PRJEB33369, sample SAMEA5778346) | biofilm metagenome | biome: Industrial cooling water; feature: Water cooling tower basin; material: Biofilm | place: United Arab Emirates | collected...
GCTCATTAGCACCAAAAACCAAGGAATACTGTATAAAAAACCAGAAAAGAGTGAATACATAAGTCTTACTTTTTCAGAAAATATGGTTTCTAAAAATGTAAACGAAGCCTTGATTTTCAACGACTCTTTATTAGCTGTAGCCACTTGCGATGCATTGTATGTTTGCAAATTTATCTCAAACACAGCTGTAGAAATCATTTATGAAATAAATACTTATGATGGAATAAAAGGCGCATTGTCCGGCTCGGGGACTATCTGCAAAATCAATGACTCTACTTTGGCAATTGGAAATTTAGAAGGCATATATTTTATACCTGTAACCAATTCAAAACCCACCTCAATTACCCAAAACATAGTAGTCACCTCTATAAAACTGAATGGGAAACCCATATATCCGGATCAAAATAAAAATATTTTGGTTGATAATCTTGAAAGCGAGCTGCAAATAGAGGCAAGTTTTCTCAATTTTATAAAATCCGACAAAAATCGATATGCTTTCAAATTGATGGGCTATGACAGTAGTTGGAACTACACAAGCCACAAACGAGTGTATAGCTACAGCCGATTACCGGAAGGAAATTATGTTTTGTACATAAAAGCAGCCAATAGCGACAATAGATGGGTAGAGAAAAAAATGGATTTTACAATAAGTTGTCAAACACCCTTTTATAAAAAAACAGGCTTTATCGTTTCAGTTGGCTTCGTTTTTCTGCTATTGGCTGGTGGATTGGTGCTGTGGCTGTATAAAAAATATCCTTCCTCATTCTTAAGCATAAAAGAAAATACGAAGAAGCTGATTGGTGAATTTAGTTCAAGCGGTGTAGGCGTAGAAGAGCAGCCCAATATTCAGAATGTAGATTTTATCAAAAATACTGTTTTTACTATAGAAAATGCCCTTGGACTGTATGAAATTGATACCGATTGGCTTTGCAAACAATTGGGCACAAGCCGAGCACAGCTTTTTAGGAGAATAAAGACAGAAACAGGGCTCACAGTGGGAGAATTTATTAAACAAGTAAAGCTACAAAAAGCCAAAACCATGCTTGAGTCGGGAAGCTGCTCGGTGTCGGAAGCTGCTACCTTGGCCGGTTTCAAATCGCTTTCTCATTTCAGCCGCTCGTTTCAAGCGGAGTTTGGCTTGTCGCCCAAAGATGTGGCAAATAATAGTTCAAAAGCAACTATTTCGGCTGCTTGACAACTTTCCCTTCCGATATTTTATACATTTCTCCTGTTTCAGGACAAAAAGCCATGTTTTGGTTGTCAAATTTGAGCTTATGACCGGCTTCACTCATCCATCCTGTTTGTCGAGCGGGATTGCCCACTACGAGTGCATAATCGGCCACCGACTTTGTAACAACAGCTCCCGCACCTATAAAAGCATATTTGCCTATTTCTATTCCACAAACGATGGTGGCATTTGCACCGATAGAAGCCCCTTTGCCTACCAAAGTTTTTTTGTATTCTTCTTTTCGTGAAATGGCACTTCGAGGGTTTATCACATTGGTAAACACACATGAAGGGCCTAGAAAAACATCGTCTTCACAAACCACACCCGTATAAACCGACACATTGTTTTGCACCTTCACGTTGTTACCAAGCACCACTTGGGGCGAAATCACCACATTTTGGCCAATATTGCAGTTTTTACCAATCCTGCAATTGGGCATGATGTGCGAAAAATGCCATATTTTAGTTCCTTCACCTATCGTGCAGCCTTCGTCAATGTAGGCTGAGGGGTGGGCTTGATAGTGTGTGTTCATCTTTGTCCATCACTCGGGCAGCTACCGCGCCCACGAGAATATTATATAAGAAAATAAGTGTATTGTCTATCAAAAACAAAGGAATGGTGTAGAGAAACACAAAAATCCCCAAAGGCGAACAAGCATATAAATAATAACAAATAAAGAAATAAAGCACCGCTCCAAACAAGCCTACATCGAATTGGAGCTTCAAAAAATCGTTGTGTACCAAATAGGGCTTGGCAATTTTATCGTAAATGGGGCTGCTGATGGTTTTCCAGAGATAAGCATCTGCTTGACCGGGACCATTTCCAAACAAATATGCCACAATGCCTCGCTCGGTAATTTCGGGTTGTAAATGGGTAATCAATATCATTCTACCTGTCAAAAAATAATCCAAATCGATTTCTTCTTTTCCTAAAAGCTTTAAAAAGAAAGTGGCCGAAGCCTCTATGTTGGTGCCTATTGCCCAAAAAGTCATGTAGTAAATCAGTAAAAATATAAAAAGAGAAATCTTCTTTTTGTGAAGTTTGAAAGGGATGACAAAAAGATAAAAAATAACAATTGCGGGAAAAAGGCCTAAAATATTGGCTCTTTTATTAACCAAAAGCATAAAAACGACCGATGCAGCCAACCAAAGCCACTGCTTTTTATACAAAAAATAGACGATAAACAATCCGGCTATACAACCAAAATGGTATTCTACACTGAAATGAAAGTTGCTCACCAAAAATGAAGACAGGAGAACAAACGAGAATTTGAAGCGTGTCCAAATGAAATAGCACAGGAATCCTGCTAAAAATATGGCTTTGAACTGCCAATCGGTGAAGTGAAGCTTGAAACAGAAAAAGACCAACGGCAGCAAAAAGATAAGCAAATCTCTGAAAAATGTTTCCCAATAAATTTCATTGAAATTGAACAACAACGACACACAAACCAGCAACACATAGACCAATGCCAATTGAATATAGGATGTATCGAGCGTTAGTTTGTTTTCAGGAGTATAAAAATTATAAGCCAGTACGGACAAAGTACCCAACACAGGCAAAAAATAAAACAACGGCTTTGTAAACTCCATTACTTTGTAAATTTCGGCCGTGTGCCACACCAGCAAAAAAGGTATAAAAAGAACAAAAACAAAAAAACTCTCGGGCGAGGTGCGTATTTTAAGCATTGTGTTTAGTAGCTGAGGTCGTTATACTTATAAAATTCGAGAATTTTTTTCTTCAAAATCATATCGTATTTCGATTGTAAAAGTGTGGAGCGCGATTGCATGAGTGTGTTGCTCGACACGTTGTAGTCCACTGAATTGATGACTCCCGAATTAAATCTTTTCTCTGTAACCCTGAAAGCCTCTTCATTGGCTTTTACTTGTGCTTCTGATGCTTCAAAGCGCTTTTGAGCCAATTTAGCATCTACATAGGCCTGTTCTATGCGCTTGCGAAGCTGCAATTTAGAGTTTTCAAGGTTCAATTCGGCATTTTTTCGGGTAATAGAAGCTGTTTGTGCTGCCGAGCGAAGCTGCCTATTGTTATATATTGGTACGATGAGGTTCAGCGAAACCGATTGGGCAAAGTTGTCGCGCATTTGATTATCGAAAGGCACTTTTTCAAACTCAGCCCTAACCCTAGGCTCATACACCAGCAAAGATGGGTCTTGGTTCACAATAGCACCCGTAGGTGCAAGTGGCCCTATTTGAAAACCCTTGACTTGGGTGCGTTGGCTTGAATAAATGGTAAAAAGCTGTGCGCTGAGGGTGAGCCTAGGGTACATGTTGCCCACAGCAGCATCGTAGCTGTAGCGAGAGCTACGCAGCCTCAATTCGGCACTTTTGATGGATGGCTGTGTTTTCTCTGCCATTTTATATATACTTTCAGAATTATCTTTTTCCACGGTAGTGTCCGTAGCAAACTGAGGGGTTTCCACATCTATTTGTTCCATTATGCCCTCAGAAATGGGCACATTCATCAATTGTAGCAGGTTTAATTTGGCTATACCCAACTGGTTATCCGCATTGATAAATGTAGATTCATCACCTGCCAGTTTTGATTTCAAATCGTAAAGATTGCTTTCGGGTACTACTCCCGCTTTTACCAATTTTTCAGTCCGCTCCACTTGTGCTTGGGTCACGCTCAACTGGTTTTGGGCGATGATAAATTGCTCTTTATTAAAAAGTATTTGAACATAAGCATTTAATAAATTTAATATAAGGGTGTTTCTGTAATCTTTCAAATCATAGATAGAAGCCTCTCTGCTCATTTGGTTTTGGCTAATGGTATTGCTTATGCGAAATCCATTGAACAAAGTGAGATTGGCATTGATAGAAAAATTATTAGACAGGTATTGTTGGTCTATGAAACTATTCGTAGCCGGGTCTATGGTGCGGCCGGCATTTAGTCCTTGGGTAGCATTTCCGTTTACACTTGGCAGGCGAGCGGCTTTGGCCTGGAGGGTATTTACATCGGCAGTCTGTACCGAAAGCTCGTTTTGCTTGAGTTGAATGTTATTTTTAAATGCTATTTCTACGCACTCTTCCAGCGTATATATTCTTACACTGTCTGTTTGTGAATAAACTGTGTCGAATACAATAAAAGCAACGAATACTAAACAAAGAAATCTTTTCATAAAAGTGGAAGCGAATTTATGAATTATTAAGAGATAGGCAAAAAATAAAAAAGTTGATAGTTGATAGTTGATAGTTGATAGTTGGTAGTTAAATAGTTTGCAATTCAAAAATCGTCAATCCCCAATTGTAAATCGTAAATCAAAAACATCTTGACTATTATCAACTTTTCTAACAGGTAAAAAGATGAGATAGACAAGGAAAATCAATCTAAACTTAATGTTCCTTAACTCCATAATGGTTTTTGTTGGTAGTCGGTAGTTAATAGTTAAATTAGGTGATAATTGATAGTTCGCAATTCAAAAATCATAAATCATAAATCATAAATCCCCAATCGTAAACCGTAAATCAAAAATTCATCCCCATATTCTTCTGCCTGGCTTTAATTTTGGAGCGCATTTTAAACTTTTAGTAAATCTTTATTAAATAGGCTTTTAACTTTTGAATGATAGTCACTAAATTGCCCTCAAATTTGAGCTAACATGAACATACACGAATATCAGGCAAAAGAAATATTAAAAAAACATGGTGTTAAAATAGGAGAGGGCATCATGGCTGAAACTCCCGAGCAAGCAGTGGAGGCGGCAAAAAAACTTTCTGAACTCACAGGCACCAAGCTGTGGGTGGTAAAAGCGCAAATTCATGCCGGAGGCCGCGGTAAAGGTAAAATCAAAGGCACTGAATATCGTGGAGTGATGCTCGCCAAAACACTTGATGAGGTGAAAGAAAAAGCTTCGCAGATACTAGGCGGTACTTTGGTGACCATCCAAACCGGCCCGGAAGGCAAGTTGGTAAACAAAGTGTTGGTAGCTGCCGATGTTTATTATCCGGGGCTTACTCAGCCGAAAGAACTTTATCTGTCTATCCTTTTAGACAGAGCCAAAGGCAAAAACGTAATCATTGCCTCTACTGAAGGTGGTATGGATATAGAAGAAGTGGCCGCCCATACACCGGAAAAAATATTTAAAGAGTGGGTAGACCCACTGATAGGTTTGCAGCCTTTTCAAGCACGTAAAATTGCTTTCAAATTAGGTTTGAGCGGTAATGCTTTTAAAGAAATGGTACAGTTTGTAACCAAACTATATCACACTTACGATGCTACAGATGCAGCCATGATAGAGATCAACCCCGTGTTGAAAACGTCTGACGACCAAATACTAGCCGTAGATGCCAAAGTAGCTTTTGATGATAATGGTTTGATTCGTCATGCTGATATAGCTGCGTTGAGAGATATAACCGAAGAAGACCCATTGGAAGTAGAAGCAGGCGAAAGCAACCTAAACTATGTGAAACTTGATGGAAACGTGGGTTGTATGGTAAATGGTGCAGGTTTGGCTATGGCTACAATGGATGTAATTAAATTCTCGGGTGGTGAGCCGGCCAACTTCCTTGATGTAGGTGGTGGAGCTAATGCCAAAACGGTTGAAGCGGGTTTTAGAATTATATTGAAAGACCCTAATGTAAAGGCCATATTCATCAATATTTTTGGTGGTATTGTACGTTGCGATCGTGTGGCAAACGGTGTGGTGGAAGCTTATAAAAATATAGGCAATATCAGCATACCAATCATAGTGCGTTTGCAAGGTACCAATGCCGAAGAAGGTGCTAAAATCATCAACGAGTCAGGCTTGAAAGTGAAGTCTGCCGTGATTTTGAAAGATGCAGCCAAATTGGTGAATGAGGCTATTGCTAAAGTTTAATTGATTGTAGAATTTGTAAATATAAATTGATACCACTATGATAATGCTCGGATTTATCGTTTTCTTGTTTGTGCTTGCGCTTTTGTGCCCCATTTTGGTGCCAAACTCTAAAGTAAGCACTAGCCCGTATGATGTAGACTAACCACATTTAATACCAACAAAAAAATGCAGCTCAACAGGCTGCATTTTTTGTTAATCAATATTCTGACAATATAATTTTTAATCAAAAGCTGTTTATTTCAAATGGTTACTCCTAAACTCTTTTGGAGTAAATCCCGTTTTTGACTTGAAAAACCGAGAGAAATAGCTTTGATCTTTGAAGTTGAATCTAAATGCAATTTCAGAGATGTCCATTTCTGTATACGCTAGAAGACGTTTGATTTCTACCAGCAATTTGTTGTCAATGATGCCATTGGCATTAATCCCCACAAGCATTTTCACGGTTTCGTTTAAATGGCCTGGCGTTACAGACAGCAAATGGGCATAGTCCTTCACAGATAAATATTCGGCATATTTTTCATTTACCAGCGATTTGAATTTTCTCACCAACTCTGCCCCTTTGCTTTTGTGAGAGTATACAGGATTTCTATCTCTGGCACTCCGAGCGCTCATTAGTAAAATGGTACTAAGGCAGTTTCGACAGATAGTTTCGGAAAAATTGTCGTTTTCCGAGGCATTTTCTATCGCTTGCAGAAACACGGAAGTGAAATTCTCAGACAATTTGGTACTATGAACAGAGAGCGCTTCGGCACTATTTACCAACCCATCAAATAGAGAAGTGTAGTTTTCATTACCTGAAATGGATAAAAAATCTTCGTTAAACAGAAAGATATATCCATAAATGTCTTCTGAATAGTGAATTTCATGTACCTGACCGGGCGAGACAAAAAATAGTGTCTCAGGCTTAATTTCATACTCTTGAAAATCGATTACATATTTGCCCGAACCCTTTTTGATATAAAGCACTTCGTAAAAAAAATCGTGCCGGTGTGGATATTCCACATTATAGTGCCTGTTGTGGTCAAACACCTCTACCTTGAAACCCATGCTACCGCTTTGGGCATTTTTGAACTTTTCAAGGCCGTATATAGGTATGTTTTTTCCTGTAGACAAAATGGAAAAGAATTGGTTTGGCTTATACTAAAGTATAAAGTTATAACATAGTCTGGAATTTATATCCATTGAAGTCTTCTTGAAATACCCGATACGTAAAAAAGGCGTGCCACCACTTGAGGATGCACGCCTTTTTTATTTTGTAGCTGTGAGTATGGATTACTTCACTATTTGCAGGGGTTTGGTGATTTGCTCGCTTCCTGCAGATATTTTCACTATATAGCTACCAGCTGCTAGTGACGAGGTGCTGATGCTGGAAGCTCCCGATTGCGAAGTGACCGATACCAAGGCCTCGCCCAACAGATTGTACACCGCCACGGTGTAGCTCTCAAAAGGAGTATTGATGTTCACTACATCTGAGGCAGGGTTGGGGTAGATGGTGGTAGCTTCTGTAATTTCGGCTTGTATTTCTTGTCTAGAACGAGCACCTGTGCATAAATTATATGCTCCATTTGACTCACAACTCCCATTAATAATTTTAACCCCTATTAGAATAGCTGGATTAGCTGGACAGCCTGGTCTAGGAACATTATAGTTTGCTGAAGTAGCTCCTGAAATGACTGTACCCCCAGAATTAGGATGACCATTATACCATTGATAACTAGCACCCGCAACACTTTGAACACTTAAATAAACTGTGTTCCCATCAGAACTGGCATTGATGTAAGGATTAACCCATTGAGAAATGGTATAAGTAACAGCACTTGGCGTGTAAGTAGGTGCGCATGCGGTGTTGGCAGATTTAATGTAAGCAATAGAGTACGTTTGCGTACCCAATAAATTATCTGCATTAATCGTCCCATCGTATTGAAGTGCATTGGCAGGGACAGTTACTACGCCTGCATTAGCGCCTGATATACTGATTTCCCAAGGGCCTACACCTGAAAAACCATTGATGGTATACAGCAAAGTAGCATTGTTCGCTACATTACATATCGTAGTAAAAGATGGATTTGTGAAAATATATGGATTGGGGTCTTGTATAGTATTTATTTGAATACTTTCTGTAAATGCGCTTTCGCAGCCATTGAGCTCGGCTTTGGCTTTGAAAAGCTGACCCGAGGCAGAGGTAGGATAGGTAAGTATTTGATTGTTAGCCACCACATCAGTTACTGTAACGGGTACGGTGTTAGTTCTGCTCCACACAATGTTTACCCCTGCTGTGGTGGTACTGCTGCTGCCCTTTACGCTTATTTGGTTGGTGCCGCAGGCGGTGTAGGTGTAGGTGGGAACGGTAGGGACTGGTTTGATGGTGAGAGAACCGTTCATATTATTTGAGCATCCATATAGCATATCGGTTGCTACAATTGAATAACTTCCAATAGTATTCTGATTAGAAAATTGTAATAAGTCTTCAGTACCTTCTATTGTTTCAAGAACCGAACCATCTCTATACAGAGTATATTCTACATCAAATTCTGATCCTGCTAATGAAATATTATATCCAACCATATTGTAACAAAGAAAATTATTTGGTTGAAGAGAAAATGCTATCGGCTTTTTTCTAATTTGTTTGGTAAAACTACCCAAATCTGATCTTTCAGATGGACAATTGTTACCCTTTGCAAGAACCTTTACATCTAATATGCCTGTTACTGTGATAGTTACTTGATGAATTAAGGTAAATGATGTTGTAGTAATGTTATAATAGGTCTCAACAGGATTACCTCCAATTTGCAATACCACATAATATGGTTTTGGACCAGTGTAAGTACCGCTTACTGTAATATAGTCAAAGCTACATATTTGAGAAGTTGGAAGAATCCCAGTTATAGTTGGTCTCGTTGAGCAAGTTTGCGAAAAGGCATTTTGAAAACATAGAAGGCAAAATAAAATTGATGCCATTCCTAAATAGGTAGATTTTTTCATTTTTGTTTAAGTTTAAAGTGGAACGTAAAATATGAATTTATACGACAAATTAAATGAATAATAAATTTACATTACAAGTATATTTTCTATTCTTAAGAAACTATTTTTATAATTTACTCAAATAATACCATTTATTAAACTTTACTATTTAGTGGGATACCTAAATAAATATATCATATTATATGGCACAATATTATTGTTTAAAATATCAAATTTGCTACTAAATTGTATATAAAATGAAATATTATACTAGTAAGTTTGTTTTTTTTTTTTTACCTTAAAAAGTATATTAAGAATTCTTAGAATAATTATATATTAATTTTTTGTAAATATTTTACATCTATTAAATTTCATTTTCCCTTTTTCCTTTTTCCTTCCTTTGACCTATATTTGAATGACAAAACAACAAATATGCATCTACTTAGCTTTTTCAAATGGTTTACAGCTTTTTCTATTTTAGTTCTGGTATTGAATGAGAAAGCAAATGGACAAGCTACCTTATGGGGGCTTACCAAGAGTACTCAATATTTGGCCTTTAATGAAGGAGAAAATTCTGGTCGCATATTTTCTTTGAACCTCGCAAACAAAACAATCAATTCCAGCCATTTTTTTTATTTTCAGCTTAACAATTGGGAAACTTTTCCAAACAGCCATTTCTTAAACTCAGACAAACAACTATATGGTATTATAAGAAAATACCCATTTTCATCTGTCGAGCGTTTTGCAATTTATAAATACGACTTGATAAGGAATACTTTTTCTATATTAAAAGATGAACCTATAAGCACTTCTTCTATACCATTAAGTTTGTTCGACAATAGCGATGGCAACTTATATGGATTACACGCAATAAAACACCCTCCTTTGTTTTCAAAATTCAATATATCAACAAATACGCTTTCATCATTTTCTATTGCAGGTGCAAATAATAATGATATTTCTTCTTATTTCTATACGCCCAAAAGCGTAAAGGCGAGTAATGGAAAATTATATTCTTTTGTGTATAATAATAATGAAATCATCGAATTTGACCCACTAACCAATACACAAAAAGTGGTGTGTACCACTCCTTCTCCTATTTTGGGTAATTTTACTTTGGGTAGTAATGGAAATGTTTATGGCGTGATTCCCAACGGCATATTTGAATACAATATCACCACCAATTCTATTAATATTTTGTCTACAATAGCTGGTATGGGTTTAGGCATAGGTTTGTCACTCCCATTGGTAGGTAGTGTGGTTGAGTATGTACCTGATAAGTTTATATTTATATCAGAAAATTCGCAAATATATGAATATGATAAAATTAGTGGCAACCTTACGAATCGCTTTAATTTTAGTGTTTTGACCATTTCAAATAGTAATTTCGTTTACCGAAATTATCTTTCTAAACATATAAATGGAAAAATATATGGGACGGTAGCTCAAGGGGGAAAAGATGGTTTAGGCTATATTTACGAATATAATCCGTTTACCAATGATTTTAATATTAAAGTTCAAATGTCAGATTACAATTTAGATTATCCCTATGGACATTTGGAATTGAGTTCTGATGGAGATTTGTATGGATTTACTTATCCAAATACTCTCTTCCTCTACACCCCCCTCACGAACGCATTTGAGAAGCTCTACGAGTTCGACTACGCCTCGGAGGGCAGCTACCCGCACGGGAGTTTGCTCTATGCCAAAGACAGCACTTTCTACGGCTTGGCCTACAGGGGAGGGAGCATAGACAAGGGCGTACTCTTTGCCTACAAGCCTGAGACAGGCGTTTACAGCAAAAAACATGATTTTGATATTACCCTTACGGGTGCCAACCCCTACGGCAGCCTCATCCAAGCCAGTAATGGTTTGCTGTATGGCATGTCTTCTTCGGGTGGGGCACAGCAGGGCGGTACACTCTTCTCCTACGCTCCCGCCACAGGCACAGTGAGCAAACTATATGATTTCAACACCCTATCGGGGGCTAACCCCTATGGTACACCATTACAGGCTACCAATGGCTTGCTCTACGGTCTGTGCAAAGAAGGGGGCAGCAGTGGCCATGGCACGCTCTACAGCTACAACATTACCACCGGCTCTTTTACCAAGCTCTTTGATTTCACGGGAGCAGCCTCTGGAGCACAGCCCAAAGGCAGCTTGCTGGCCGCTCCCGATGGGAAGCTCTATGGCCTTACGGAGTATGGCGGCAGTCAGGGGCTGGGGACACTCTTTAGCTTCAACCCTTCGGACAATGTGTTCACCAAACACTTTGACTTCACTACGGTGACAGGCTGCAAACCCACGGGTGATGTCATTGTAGGCAGCGATGGGCTGCTGTACGGACTCACCGCAGAGGGTGGCTCTCAGGGTGTGGGTACACTCTTTCGCTTCAACCCTTCAGGCAATGTATTTACCAAAATCAAAGACATGAGCACCCTCACGGGCGCAAACCCCATGGGTACGCTCCGCCTCGCCTCCACGGGCAAGTACTACGGCATGGCCAACCGGGGCGGAAGCCAAGATTTGGGCACGGTGTTCGAGTATGACCCGGCAAACGACAGCCTCTCTGTCATCACCCACTTCAACGGCAGCAACGGGGCTAGGCCCATGTATGGCACTTTGGTAGATACCTGTTACGCACCCCGTATCTTGCAACAGCCCCTTTCCCTCACCACCTGCGTGGGAAGTCCCTTCTCCCTATCTGTAGCAGTAACCGATGCCCGCAGTTTCACTTGGTATCAAAACGGGGTGTCGGTGAGTGGCGTAAACACTTCGGTTTTGGGTGTGAGTTCCGCCTTGGGCCTTGCTACTTATTATTGTAGGGTAGAGAACGAGTGTGGCATTGCCATTTCCCAAACTGTGACCGTAACCGGTAGCCCCCTGCCTACCTTAACAGGGATAGCCAATCCTATGTCGAGAGAGGTATGCGAAAGAAGTTTTTTTTCCATTAGTGTCTCAGGCACTAAGTTTGTAGAGTGGTATCAAAATGGAGAGAAAATCAACAACCCCACGTTTACAGGCCCTGGGGGAGTACAAATAGTTGTACCGGATACGGTCAAATCTATTTTCCGTTTTGCCACAAATGCGCCTTTTTATATTTACTCCATCGTAGGTACAGACCTCAACCAGTGCAGAGCATCCATCACCGTTCCTATCACGGTTCTAGGGCTGCCTACAGTAACGGGTACGGCCAGCCCCCAAACCGCGTGTGAAGGCACAACACTCACCCTCACGGGCAGTGGCGCGCTCAATTACACATGGACTGGCAACAATCTTGCTGCCTTCACTGTTCATTCTTCACTTTTCGCTCCTAATCTATTTCTCACCCCGACAGTCTTTGGAATTTATACTTTTACCCTCACTGGTACAGATGCCAACGGCTGTAACGCCTCCGGAAGCACCTTTGTGGCAGTGAACCGAAACCCCACCAATACCTTTAACCCCAACCCTGTCACCTCTTGTATCAACGATAGCATAATCTTTGCCCCCCAAAGCAGCTCCATCACTTATACTTGGCCTGTAAACACATTTATTAATAACCGCTATTACTTAACGGTAGTAGGCTTGCAGTTGTTCAACGTCACCATCACCAATGCCCAGCTGTGCAGCTCCACCAGCCTATTGTCCATCGTGGGCTATTCGCTGTCCACCGTGACCGGTACTGCCACACCTAACGTACTTTGTCAGTACCAAACTACCACACTTTTTGGGAGCGGGGCTATAAACTATGCTTGGAACAGCAACAGAGCACTTCCTTCTTCCTTCTTACCTCTTACCTCTTCCTCTTTACCTTTTACTTTTTCCTTATCAGGCATCTACACCTTTTCACTAACAGGCACAGACGCCAACGGCTGCCAAAGCACCGATACGGCCACCGTATTGGTCAATCCATTGCCTAATGTAACGGCTACTGCCACGCCCCCTGTGCTCTGTCTCTACCAAACCACCTCCCTTTTGGGTTCGGGAGCTATAAACTATGCTTGGAACAGCAACAGAGCACTTCCTTCTTCCTTCTTACCTC
>ERZ1066116.315-NODE-315-length-12388-cov-130.987351_pt1 | contig 12388 bp, 21 predicted proteins | sample MGYA00382763_ERZ1066116 | MGnify/ENA primary metagenome ERZ1066116 (study PRJEB33369, sample SAMEA5778346) | biofilm metagenome | biome: Industrial cooling water; feature: Water cooling tower basin; material: Biofilm | place: United Arab Emirates | collected...
GCTAAAAACCTGACACAGTAAGGGTTCTAGCCCTCTGCGACCTTGCGGCGACCTCTGCGACCTTACCTCGCACAAGTCTCGCATCAGGCTGTTTTTTGGAGGGAATCATCCCCCTGTGGCTGAAAACTCGCAGCAAAAGTCGCAGAGGTCGCAGGCATCTTTTGGCTGTGGTAGAGGCAGCAAGGGTGGGGAGATCGCGCCGGGGTGCCCTAAAAGTCAAAACCAAAAAACTCACCGCCCTGGTTGTGTTTCAGTGAAAATAATCGTGTAAAGGTCTAATACCTTGCTACGATTAGGGGATTATTTCACACCTCATCATGCTCACGGTTGCAATTTGGAATTTGAAAGGCGGTACAACCAAAAGCACCACAACGATCAACCTGGGTGCGACCCTGGCCAGTGCCAAACGGAGAGTGTTGCTGATCGACTTGGACGGGCAACGAACTTTATCCTTTGGCCTGGGCCTGGATGGGCGATCGCCTACAGTGCTGGACTGGCTCGACGGCAATATCCAACCGCTAGAAACTGGCGTAAAAAATTTGTCGCTAATTCCGGGCGATATTGGGATGTTCCGCCTCACCACGGCCAACTTTGCCCCATCCCTTAAAGGTCTAATACCATTAGGCTTTAATACGTTACTCTTCGACTGCCCGCCTAACTTGGGCTTTGCTTCGGTGGAGGCGATCTTGCAAAGCGATCGCGTGTTGCTGCCTACCTTATGTGAACCTGCCAGCTTGAAAGGATTGAGCGAAGCGATTGAACTGATCCGAGGGGACGCACCAAACAAACCAATTGATGTCCTACGAACCCGCTACAAACGGACGTTAGTGCTGACCAGGGAAGCCGATGACTTACTGATTGAAAGTGCTGAAGATTTGAACTATCGACTGCTACACAACACGATTCCAGAAAACATCAGCGTGGCCGAATCGATTGCCCAGCAACAGCCTGTCACGGTCTACGCGCCCGAATCAAGTGGGGCGATCGCTTACAAGTCCCTGGCAAAAGAATTGATTAAAAAATGGCAGGTGAAATGATGGCAACCAAAAAGCGTATGAGTGGGATGAAGTTGAGCGATTTTGGGGGGCAACCGACCACAACACCGGAGCCAGTCCCCACAGCCCCACCGCCCAAAACCAACCCCAAGCGATCGCCCCAACCGAAAGAGGAGAAGCTGGTAACTGTGAATATCAAAATCAAGGAGTCGCAACAGGAATGGCTGGCTGATACAGCCAAGCAGGTACGGCAAAACAACGATACCCCCGTGCCCGCTAGTGAGCGGGTCTACCCTCAACATCTGATCCAAACCGCGATCGACTTCTTAGAAGCTTCCCCGGTGGATTGGGCACAAGTCAAGAATATTGAGGATTTGCGCCAAGCATTAGACCTTTAAGGTCATAGCCTCTAAACGTATTAGACCTTTAGAGGCTAAAGAATTAGCCTGATGGTTTCTCCTTACCACAGGATGTCCCACCCCCACCCGGATCGCGCGATCCTGTGGGGGTGGGGAGTCGAGGCTACGCGGCATTGGTGGGCTGCGCCTTGCGTCCTCCCTGGCGTGGTTTTGCGGGAAGCATATTCAGTTTTGCTTGGGCTGTAGCGACTTGGACGGCTGTGTAGCGTGGCTCGTCCAGCCCTCGAATTGCGGTAATCAACACCGTCTTAGGCAGTTTGGAGAATCCCTTGACCCGACCCCGTGCGATGTCGCGCAACGCCTTAACTGTCATGGTTTCGAGCGTATCAGCGGATTCTGAATTCGGCTCGGTCGTGTCAATCTCAACCTCAATCCCGAAAACGCTGAAGCTGTGGGCGATAGAAAGATTTTCGATCACGTACATGGTGAAAATTCCTTAAGGTCAATTACTGGACGGGAATCTGCTTCGGGGGCTTTACCCAGGCCGTGTAGCGTGACCCTTGTGCTGTACCCCTTTCGTATCCCCTATACTCTTAATATAGCCCGGTACACCGCGATATAAATCCCTGAATTTGCGGATTTTTATCTTGGCGCGTCAGGACAAATTCAGTAATTGTACGGTTATTTTGTCCAGGTGTACCGGGATAAAATGCAAACACTAAAAGGAGTTCCTCGTTATGCGCTACAAGCAGCACAAGATTGACCCAAAACCCCGAAACCCAAGCCCCACAATCACACCAGAATTTGAAGCTAGACGATATGCTCCGGCTACGGATTTGCCAAAGAATATCGAGATGGGCAAAAAGCCTGTTACCACTAAATTTCCAGCCAAAGTGCAAGAAATTTTATTGGATACGTCAAAAGTTCGCGATCGCTCCGCCTACATTCGACGAGCAGTTTTAGAGCAAATGCGGAAGGACGGTTTAATCTCAGAATCTTACTACCAGGGATTTGTATCTAACCACAAACAACAGAATTGAGCAATCTAAATTCGACCCACTCAAGCTCCACGCGAAAGCCAATGCCACGGGCAACAACTGAAGATCTTGCCCGTGGCATTGGCTTTCAAGGTTAGGCGCATTTCCTCGCTGTTAAAACACCTGAACTACTCTCAGGGTAAGCAGTACAGGTGTTTTTATTGGCTAGTCCAAACGCAGTTCTAAGGGTGATTCAGCGCCTTTCGGGGAATTGCTGTTCCAGAACCCACTGCACGATCGTGGGTAGATTGTAGCTAATTGAGCGGCCAAATCGGTAGTAATGCACCCCTTGATGCCAGTATTCTTGACGACGATAAAATTGAGCGATACTCCACCCGCTGCCAAACATTTGATTTAGTAACTTACTGGTAATTTGAGCGTTGTTGAGTGGTTGCCAGTTGTTTAGTTTGGGGCCAAGACTGTCAACAATCATTGATTCAGCCAGATCCAAGCTGACATCGACTTTAGGCGCGATAGGGCGCGATCGCACTTGCATTTTTACTCTTGGCATTGGCTGGCTTCTCCTTGGAAAAAGGAGATTTTAATCCAATCCCTCCAACCCGGCTCACGCCGGGGCAAATTCTGGCACCTGGCCCCCTAGTCGCTGCACGAAATCCAGCACTGCACGAGGCACCAGCGACAGCAGCGACTCCCGCACGTCTAAATCGGGCAGCGCTAGCCACTCTCGCACGTCGGCTAAAGCGGCTGGATCACTCCACTCTGGGGGGATTTCGCCCGCCCTTGCCTGGGGTGGGGCACTCTCTGTTGGGGGCGTGTCCACAACTTGTAAAAGGGTTTCTTCTTCTTTACGAGTTGTGGACACGGACTCAGCCAGCCTGCGGAGAGCCGCTTCCAGCAATTGCACGCGCAAGGATTTGTCCTGTCCTGAGACTTCGTAAACCCGATCTCGACGCTTGCCACGCTGACCAGGCCGTTCAACCGCAACTCCGTCCAAAGCTAACTTGTTTAGCAGTTTGCCAACGGTCATCACTGGAGTATGGTTGTCCGAAATTTGCAAACGGAGAAAATACTTGATGTCATTCGCAAAGCGCAGGCAGTTTTGATGGATGGCGATCGCCTGTGGGGACGAGTTGCTGTACCGCTTGCCGGAGGCAATCAACTCCAGAACGCCTGATTTCGCCAAGAGCGTCGCTTGGTGTAATCGTCGCGGCAAACGATGGGCGAAGCGATGCAAGTCGCTGGCGGCTTCGCTGAGGCGCTCTCCCACTGTTTGCTGCGTCGCTTGAACGTTCAGAGCGTTGGCTTGTAACAACACGCCTGTCCTAACCGCCCCGTACTCCCACGTCAGGGTGTGGTAACAGGTTTCGTAGTCGTTGAAATCAACGCCCGGAAATTCGGCCCGCCAAAGGATTTTCCGAGCTTCTAGCCGCTGGGCGTGGGTGGCTTCGTTAGAGTTCAAGGTTTCAATTGCCCAAACCTCGTCGTGTTCGACCGGGCAAGCCGCGATCGCCTGTGCGTCCTCCTCCCAGCATCGCTCTTGAAGCGCTTCCCACAGGCCGGACAAGTCGGATGACTTGGCCACTCTAAGCGTCTGAATCTGGTGGCCTGCTTGTTCTAGCCGCGTGGTCAATGCGGTTCGAGCGATTGACTTCTGCGATCCGATGAGGGCGCAATCATCGGCGTAGTAGTCAATCGCGGCCTTTTCCACGCGGCTAAAATGGTCATCGTCCGGGCGCTGCCCCAACTCGATCAACCGCGCAACTTGGTACACTTGGCCTAATTCAAGGGCTGTTTTGCGGAGGCGACGCTTCACTGCGCGGCTGGATAGTAGTTCTTCGTCTGCGCCCGGTCGAACAAACTTAGGGACAAAGATAAATCGCGGCACAGGCGGGCGATATCGCCCCAGCAATTGCATTTGGGTGGTGGTATCAAGCGCCGTGAAGTAGCCCCAAACGGAGTCAAAATAGGCGTTTTCGGGTGAGACACCGCCCTGGACGCTGACCCCTGATTTGGCACTGGGAGACAGAATCAAAACATCGGGCTGATTGACTTCAAGCCACTCGTCCGGCGCTTGAAAGAAGCCTGTAAACTGGCCCGCCTCATTGGTTTCCGAATCGATCCGCGTGACCCGAACACCCCGGTCTTGCAGGGCTAGATCCAATTTCCGCCCCTCAAGTTGCGAGGTGGTTACGAACAAAATGCGCTGGCCTGCTGCTATTGCCTCCATTAAAAGGGCACGATAACCACTGGATGACTCTCCGACGATGGAGCAGTTCCACGGAGCCGACTGTTTCTTGTGCCGAAACACGCGCACGGGGCAATCGACTCCGGTCAACACTTGAACAAAATTGACGCAGCGATCCGAAACGCCAGACTCACTGAGGATGATCGCCCCCTGACTAGCGGCTTGGTGGCAGGCTTGCGCGAATAATTCCAGGCAATGTGATTGCCTGTTTTTGAGCGTATCGCCGCCGACCATGTGCTTGACAACTTGCTCGGCCTCGTCAAGCACGAGCACCAGCGGCTTCCGCCAAAACCAGGCAGGGACGCGCCCCAGGCTATCGGGACAGCAAACCAAACCGCGCCGTTGTGCGACTTGCCCCCAAAGCGCTCGTTCGCCGCTGGAATTGCGCCCAAACTCGTGAATGTGGGGCAAGCCCCAATTGGATGCCGTTTGAATGCCAAGGTTATTGATCGGGGTCAGTACCAAAACGTGCAGCCCTTCTGCCACTGCGGATTGAACCCAGTCTTCACCGATTCGAGTAGTTTTGCCCGCATTCATATCCGCGTCCAGAACATGGACGCTCCCAGTTTGCAGCGGCGGCAATTCGGGTAAATAGTCGCCTGTGGTTTCGCGTTCCGGCTCAACGGTGAGCGCACTCAACCGTTTGATCTGCGCGATCGCCGCCCGTACGCGGCTATCCGATCTCCACTCCTTGAAAGTCGGCGCGGATTGAACTAGCTGATCGAGCCACGTTTGAGCCTCGCGGCCCAGCCCAAACAAAACATCATCAATGCCCTTGCCCAAACCGATTTTCCACTCCAAAACGCTCGGCTTGCAACCCCGGCGTTCGAGCTGCTCAGACAGTTGCCGCACTTGCTTCCCAACCATTTTGCGGGTGATCAGCTTTTCGTCCTGGTCAAAGCAAATGTAGAACACTTGTTCTGACTGCACAAAGTGGTCGATTAGTTCGTGAAACTGGCTGATTTGACCTTGCTTATGCCAATTACACACCCCCCGGAGCGCGATCGCGGGAATGCCGTGCGATAGCAGGCTCAGAGCCTTTTTGAACCCTTCGACGATCGCAACGGGGATTTTGCAACGTTTGACGGTTTGCCAGAACGTTTCACCCGGTAAAGGTTCAACGTTATGCCGCTCAAAAATCCACTCAGCGGTGATACCGTCCACGGCGGGTAAGATCGGTGTTGCCGGGGCTTTTGGCGGCGATTCGTATTTGCGTTGTTTGACCCCTTTGTCGGTGATGTCGCGTTGTGGGTGCAATGGCTTCGCGTAGGCAGTTTGCCCTGGCTCACCGCCAGGAGTAACGCCAACAGCCAGCCAACAGCCTTTGGCGATCGCCTGCGCTTGTGGTGATTTCTGTGCCCAATTCGTCCAGCCCCAGCGGTCGGTGTGGTAGCACTCCCGATCCGCTGAGTTGAAAGCGTAGAGAGCGTCACGACCTTCGAGATAGGCCACGTTGACAGCAACCAATTCCGGGGAGACGGCACTCCGACTAAAATCGTCAGCGACCCAATGGGGTAGTTTTTGAGAGGTAGTCATCATGCCGCCCCCCCTTGCTGAAGCTGTGCGACGAAGGCAAGCTCGCGCAAACAGCGAATCCGCGTGTAAACGATTTTCGGCCAAGTCTTTTGGCGTGAGTCAAACAAGCCGAACTCTTTGTGTACTTGGGCGATGAAGTCCTGGACATCCCACTTGCCGCCCACTATTGGCTGGAAGCGCCCGTCCGGCAAACGCCGTACCCAGCGCCGACCACAGCCGTCGTATAAAAATTCGGCGGGAAGCAAGGAATCAACCAATTCGCCTACTGCGCCTTCATCCAAGTAGGTGTGTTTTTCGTTGTGAAATAGTACAAAAGTGTTACAATCAATATCAGACCGATGAGTCCAGTCTTGGGACTGTACAGCATGATTGACAGTTCCGTCCAGCGACGGCACAATGGGTGTAAGCATAAAAAATTGTGTTCAACCTGGCTTTGCCAGGGACGAATTAAGCGAGGTGGAACGGCAATTCCACCTCGCTTTTGATTTCCAACTAAGCGGGTTTCATGTCGCCCTTGATGACGAGCTGAATCGCTTCACGGATTAACTGTGCTTCGCTCACTTGTCGTTGCTCGACAATCAGTTTGAATTGTCGAGCTGTGTCCGGATCAACCAAAGCTTGTAGTCGTTCTGTTTTGCGTTTGATCGCCACTCTTTCACTCCTGCTTGTGCTCTCGCACAAAATATAACGAACGTTTTTGAAATTGAATACTTTTTGCCCTCTTTTCGTGCTAATTTCTACTCGACTGGACTGGTATCATGTCGCCCCAACATGTCTTTGATGGACGGTCAAGCTACTTTCAATCGACCGTAGACATGCCGAATGGCCTCTGAATTAATCCGTGTTGCCAGTTCGTCTAGTCGCTGGGATAGCTCAGAATCGCCCAGTAATGGAGAGGTATCCGACTCTTCACAAAGGAGCAAGGCGTGAATTTCAATGCCTTGAAGGGTTTGGATTTGAACCACTTCAAAATTTAGTCCCGTGTCGCGGGCAAATTCAAACACGATCGCAGGCTCAACCAGGCCCAGGTTAATCGATAGCTGATGCTCCCCTGGCCGGGGAATGCCGCGAATGGTGCGAATATCTTTAACTGTTGCTGTCGTTGTCGTTGTCATCAGGTACTACCTCGCTTCTAAACCAGCAAATAAATCGATAGGTGCCTTGATAGGGTGTGACCGTCGATTGACTGACCGATAAAACCTCTGTTAAGGGTTCCTTAGCCGCGATCGCTTCACATTTCATTTGGGCTGTTTTCAAATCAGTTGCTCTAACCTCGAACTGCCACTCCTCTACGTTTTCAGGATCAATCAGCGGCATCGCTTCCTACCCTTCCTTTTTGGGCGGTTCGTACTCGCCTTTAGCTTTTGCGTCTCGCAAACCCAACTCCACTAAAAAAGTCGCAAGGTTGGCCACTGGCCGCCCCTGCTTGTTTGCCCAGTCCTCTAACTCGACTGCTGTTGCGTCAGGCAACGTGATCGTGATCCGCTTCATGCCTTTTGAACTCATACGCTCAGATGCCCCAAATATACTGCTATCTGTTTTAGATCTGTATATTGCATCTCTTAAGATGCTTTACTACATCTTATAGTATGCTAACATTAAAACCATGAGAACGGCATAAGGGCTTATGGCAACCAAAAACATTGAAATCAAGCTGACTGACTCCCCCTGCTACGGGATGACTGTGTTTGAAATTCAAGGCCGCGAATACGCAGTTGGCCCGGTTGATCAGGCTGAGATTTCTGCGCGAATTATCGCCAAAGAACGACTTGACCTGATTGATACAAATCTGTTGATCCAGTATTCGGAGTTGCCGCCATGCGCTGAAAAGCTAGTCGAACTGCTTCAAGGTGATGGCTGGGAGATTTCCGGCGTAGTGGACGTTTTAACCGAAGTCATTCCTGATGTTGAGGCGCTGGCTGAGGTTGCTATCGCCACACAGGGAAAAGCCGTTTTTCTTTCTTTTAGTGATACGGGGCAAGAGTATTCGCTGGCTGACTTTCCCCAGTATCGTGACTTGATTTTGCAAGGACTGGGATTGCCTTCGATTCAGGGTGATGATGTCCGGCTCTATTGCCTAGACTAAGTGCAGCGATAACAAAGTCTCGTTGCTTTGGGGCCATTGTCTACGTGGGTGTATCAATGGCCCAGTTATCTTGCACTTGCCAGGGTGTGATACGACTGCGAGTGGCGCGATCGCGTGTGTCGGTAGGGCGATCTCTATTTTGGCAACAAGCCTTCCTGTTCTAATTTTGTTTCTAGTTTATTCCAAGCTTCAGAAGCGAAAAAAATATCTAACTTTGACTCCATCTCTTTTGCCATGACATCACTATCGCTTTCAATATGAAGTTCATGGTTGATTAGGTTGTATTCAATAACGCTACCGTCGCCGTACTTACTTAAGACAACCTTTGGCGGATCGATATAAAGTGTCGCCATCCAGCCATCTGAACTTTCGAGTGATCCACGTTGCCAATCCCCATCAATCAAACCGAAATATTCGCACGGGCGACCAAGCTCAACTCCAGATAATTCCATAGCTTCTATCACTTCAACTCTCCACTATTGCGAGCTTCACGGACTTCTTTCGATAGCAAAAAAGCCACCAAGGTAGACAGGCTCATCCCCCTGGCCTTAGATAACTGATCGGCGGCATCCTTTAGATCCTCATCCAGGTAGGCACTGATCTTTTTCTTGTCGGTAGCCAAACTCATCACTCAATAACTCCACTCTTGAGTTTATCTGACGCTATCCTAGCACACAAGTAGAGTGATTATATAGTTAAAATAACTCCACTAAATAGTTGACATGGAGTTACGGTGGAGTTACTATAGAAATTGTAGAGGGCACCCGCTCAAACGACCAAGCCTGACGGATGCCCACCCCAAACGAGGTAACACCCATGATTGCACAAGCGATTGACCTAAATACCCCGGCTTCGCTCAAGATTTATCAACACCAAATCACGCTGATCAATCCTCACACCGACCATGAGGTGAGCCTGGTTGTTGCCACCCTCAGCGATCGCTTCTCCGAAGTATTGAAATCGATTCGGACTGAGCGGGCCGCAATGGGTCTGAAGGGCCGCTACGAGCTGTTCGAGTGCTTACCGCTGAACTAAAGCACACCTGGCCAGGGAGGGGCCAAAGCCTCCCACCTACCCGACACATTTTCAATGGAGAAACACCATGCAATTCGTTCAAACCGTCCTCGACTACGCCGCTCTTGCCCCCGTTGCCGCTGCTCTCGCCCTGTTCGGCCTGCACCTGGCCAACCGCTTCACCCGCCCAATGCCCCAGCCCGTCGCCGTGGAGCCAACCTACAACCAGCAACAGGTCAGCAACGCGATCGCGGCCCTGGATGCATTGCCAGAGAAAGCCTCCGCCGAATCTCTAGACGACCTTTTAGCGATCGCGCCCACCGTTCCCACCATTGCCCCCATGCTCTCAACCTTGCCCGCATTAGCCAAGTTGTACGGCGTTCCTGGCAGTGGGAAATGGTCGCTCACCCGCAAGTTACGGGCCAGTGAACTTGCTTTGGTGATGAGCGCGATCGCGGCTTGAGCCTTGCTTGCGGCCATGTCGGACACGACCGTTAGTGATACATGGCCGCGCTTTTGTCTCATATACGCCCTTAGATGTCCGTTTTAGCCTTGTTTAGCCCATTTTTGGGGCTTATGTGACGGCCTCAAAGCCTTACACATCAATGTATCCGAGGCAATGATACACGGTTAGATGTCTGCTCTTTTTAACTTCTGGAAATCGAACTAATGAACTACTCCACAAATTTCGACACAAGTTTTGACGGCACCGAAGCGTACAGCCCGGACAGCCCCACACCGCCCGCCGATAGCGTGGTTTTGGTTGAACCTTTAGCCGATGGCGTTCACCTGTTTGTGTACCGAGAGCGCGATTTGTTTAGTTGGTGGATTCGTGAGGGAAGTAACCTGCATTTTGAAGCGATTGGACAACGCACGTTGACGGGGACACCCGCCCAGGCCGCGATCGTTGGTGCTACCTGGTGGATTTATTGGACAAATTCTTGCAAGTATTCGTTAGGGTAGTTTCGGCGGGTCAATTAGCGTGTACTCAGCAGGGGTGGAACTCTAGGTTTCCCCCTTTTTTCATGCCCCAGTTCTGAGGTGCTAAATCCAGCCCATTGAAGCCATTAAAAGGCTAGCAGTGCCCGCTACTGTTTGGTTTTTGTATATTTGTTCGTTTGTAGCTGGATCGGGATTGACCGCCAATGCGTCATCCATCTGAGTGACCAATTCGTCAGCAAACTTGCGAACGTCATCCATTGTCTTCAGTTGCGATTGAATAGATGGCTTGAAGGTTCGATTTTGCCAGAGCTTGGCTACAATGTCCCCGCAAGTCGCCAGCTTGTTACTGTAGCCAGCTTGCTGCCAGTCGATCGCCGTGGCTGCGTGCAGGGTGCCACCCTCATACCATTGCATTGACGCAGCCGGGGCTGTAGTGCCTGCCCCTGTTGTGGGTGATTCTTCGACCGGAGTTCGCTGCACTGTAAGGTACGGCCCTACAATCGTCGCACCTAAACCCAAACATAAAATTAGGAAGCAAACGACCAACCAATAGGTAAATCTTGAGCCAACTGTTTGCGGTTCTTTGGAGTAATTTTTCTGTAGGATGTAGCCCAACATCGCCACGTAAATCAAAGGGACTAAGGCTAGGGCAAATCCTTGAGTCACCCAGATTACAAGCCCTCCGAGCGTGAATGCTGCAATCAATCCAATTAGTACGAAGTTACAAAATCGCTTCAGTCTGCTAGTTTTTTTAGCCATAAAATAGCCTCAATTTAATTCTTCATTCGGCAGATCACCTCACAAAGCGGACATTTAGAAGTAAGCCGAAGCCTAGAGCCGTATAAACTTGTTGACAGCTTTGCTTCAGTCGATCGTCTAGGAGTTTTAACCTTTAGCGTGGGCACGGGAACACTACTCCACGAAGTATCCCGCCAAGGAATACAAGAACCCCCGCAGCAATCAAAGAAGCCAACCAAAAAGACGGATGGCCAAAAACAACTGCAAGTCCATTGTTGTAGCCTCTCTCGTAGCCCTCTTGATACCCCGAATCATAGCCTTCTTGCCTTACCCGTTCTGATCCTCGTCTTTCACCATCGGTTATCCCTCGGTGATAGGCTTCGCTGATTTTGTCTATGGGATTCATGGAGTTAAGTCTTGTTTTTTCCTTGTTGTACTGAACGTGGTAGATAGTGTCAACAGGATGAATTCTTATCAGGAGTATCCTATTTTCTGTCAGTAGTGAGGCAAATGAATCAAACCGAATCGTCCTTCCAGTGGCAATGGGGGCAATCCCAATGCACCTGTGGGGGCACTGTCGGCGCGATCGCCAACTTCAGAGGCTTCATGCGTCGTCTAGTGCCAAAACTTTTCTTGTTTCAGAGTGCCCCGGCAAGAATGAATCTGCACAGCCGATTACTGGTTCAACCAAACTGCCCACTAATTTCGCCTGAATTGCCCGTTGCGATCATTGAACAATGAAACGGCTAAAACCCAGTAAATTCCTTGACTTATTGCTGCATCGGCAATTAATCAAAGATCAGGAAATCCCAATGAATGAAGGGTTACAGTTAGCCTCAAAAGAAATTGGACTACGGTTGGACTAGAGCAGCCTTTTAAGGTGAGTTTTTGGGGGCGACTTGAAGGGAGATCGCTACACCCCGCTTCTACCCGAATGGAGATCGCGGCCCTGATTGAAGTGCCCCTGTGCGAGTTCTGCGACTTTGCTGCGACCTTGGCGACCCTGTGCGAGGTTGTGCGAGGTTGTGCGAGTTTCAAAACTCGCAGCAAGGAATCCCATAACCATGCGGGTTTCAGCCGTTTGTGCGAGTTTCTCGCTACCAAGGGTCGCAGCAAAGGTCGCAGGCAAGATCCTGACAACCATGCGGGTTTCAGGCGACGATTTCCAAAAACGGCGAGGTTGGCGAGGTTGAGGTGGGTGGGTTTTGTATTTTTTTCACACAGCGGCCAGCCACAACCAAGAAAAAGGCGAATCTAGGGGGGCGATTTCCTAGATTTGGAGCAAACTTTTTTAAATGTGAGAAAAAAGTCTCGCCAACCTCGCATCTCTCGCCGACGATGGCTGAAACCCCTGTGGTTACAAGGATCCTTCCTGCGAGTCTTACTGCGAGTCTTATTTTAGACTCTTTTTAGATTGAAAGCTAAAAACCTGACACAGTAAGGGTTCTAGCCCTCTGCGACCTTGCGGCGACCTC
>ERZ1066116.325-NODE-325-length-11800-cov-13.520732_pt1 | contig 11800 bp, 12 predicted proteins | sample MGYA00382763_ERZ1066116 | MGnify/ENA primary metagenome ERZ1066116 (study PRJEB33369, sample SAMEA5778346) | biofilm metagenome | biome: Industrial cooling water; feature: Water cooling tower basin; material: Biofilm | place: United Arab Emirates | collected...
GAATTCATCCAATTTCTGTTGGCAGAATGTGAAAACCTATTGAGATTTTTAGGTTCAAGAAATTAGAGCCTTAGAGTTCAGGACAATACCTTCAGCGTATCTCTCATCATCTCAGCATAAGGGTTTTTGCTCATGGGGTCTTTGGGGAGTACGGGGTAGTTGCAGCCTATAGGTAGGTAGTTGCGAGGCGTAAAAGTGAGAGTTTTTCCGCCTTTTTGTTGGTGTTCTTCATCAACTAACTGACTATCAGTGGATTATGTGCTAACTTTCTTTTTTTTTCGTTGTAGCCTTCCAGCTTAGCCCTTGTTGAGTGTTCATCACCAACAAACGAAATGTGTTAGAAACTCTGTCTCGTCCTAAAAAGAGTTTACGGGCTAATTGAATAGTCCTGATATTAGTTTACTATTTAAATTTATCGTGGCGTTGGTATTGCTTACCGTAGTGACAGTGCTTTTTAGATAATATTTTTATTGAGTAAATAAGGAGTAGATTTGAATAATTTACTCTTTATGTAATTTATTATAGGATATTAATTTCCATGCATTCATTTCTATTTTCTTTTTTTGTGCTAAGATTAGGTTATTAATGAGATATAATGCTGCCAATGTATTAGTTAAGGTCTAGAATAAGATGATTTTAGTCTTCGGGATAGGGGATATACAGAAAATTGACAAAGTCTTCGTCTACTACAAAAAGACAACAAAATTCATCTGCATTTTTATACGCAGCTTCAAATTCCTCTAACATTTCAGCGTCTACCAACCTTCTTTGCACAAACTCTTCCAACATCGAGGCATAGTAGTTCCATTCGTTGCCTAGTTCAAACTGGCCATATAGCAAGCTTCCAATAGCTATCTTTTCTTTTGAAACAGGGAAAATAGGGAATTGAGAGATCTTTCTCTCCCTTATTTGATACGAAGCTTCTTTGATATGGTCTGCAATTTTTACAAAATCGGCACTGATGAGTCCTAAATAGGAGCCATCGATATAATCGGGTTCGTTGTCTAATCTCATAAATGATTCATAATAAAGGCCTCTTTTGGAGGCCTTAGGAAAATTTATCTTGCAAAAATAGTTAAGAATGTTTGATTTTATACCAAATGACGTAAACTTGGCACACACGATTTAATAATATGACCATATCTGGTACCAAATTCTAGTATGCACCATTGAATAAGAAGTTTTTGTTCATTTTGGTTTACCCAACTTAGTGATTTTCGGAGCTCTTTTTTAAATAAAATAGGGTCGAAGCTCACTTTACTCAAGATGGTTTTACTGTACTCCAACATAGATTCATAAGTTTAAGATGAAACAAATAAGCCAAAGGCCATTGCACTTTCTTATGGCATTGATAATCAGTAAAGTTGTATTCTTATAGTAAGGTATTAAACAGTTGTGGTATTTGTTTGCTATTAACGGACTTCGTTTATGTTTAGTATTTATAGCGAAAAATTAAACAATTTTTTTGAAAATAGCAATGACAAGACTAAAACTTTGTTGGGATATATGGATGCTTAATCACGAATTTATATCATGCATTAAAGGATAGCCAATATTGCTAAGTGAAATCGTATTTTATTGCTTAATTGGAATAAAAATCAAGAATTCGAGATATTACTCTGTTATTATTTTTTACCAAGTCCTTTTTCTACTACCGATCTCACTATGGCAAAGAACCAACTATTTGGAAGGATTCGCCTTAGAAAAAGAAGTGCAGGGGCTTGACTTCCCACTGGATATCGCAGTTTAAAACTATTATCGTTGGCAGCACGAAATATTTCTTTAGCCACTACTTCGGGGCCGGGTGCATCTTCGCCTGCTTTTTGGGTGTTATACAAAGATGTTTTTTCGTAATCATCATAAACATCGAATCCCTCTTTATTAAATAAATCTTGAGAACGAGTGTAAAAATCGGTTTTGATAGCACCGGGTTCTACGCATTTTATTTTCACATTGAATGGACGCAGCTCATATTGTAGAGATTCAGAGAAGCCTTCTAGTGCCCATTTTGTGCCATGATACACACTATAAATCGGAAAAGTAATCAATCCGCCCATAGAGGTTACGTTTATTACAGTACCCGATTTTTTTCCTCTAAAATAAGGTAATATAGCTCTGATGACATTCATTGCACCAAACACATTGGTATCAAATTGTTTTTGGATTTGCTCAGGGGTTGATTTTTCAAATATGCCTATGGCACCATAGCCGGCATTGTTTACCACTACATCTATCCCACCAAAATCATTGATAGTTGATTCAAAAGCTTTTTCTATACTATGTACATCGGTAACATCTAGTGCATAAAGCTTTACTCCTGAAAGACTTTGTAATGAGTTTTCTTTGGACGGTGTGCGCATCGTTGCAGCCACATTCCAGCCTTTTGCTGAAAAATATTCTGCTGTAGCTCTGCCTATTCCGGTAGATGCACCTGTGATGAGTATGGTCTTTTTCATAAGAAAAGTGATTGATAAAGAGCGATGTATAAATAAAAAGGGGGAAAAATCCCCCTTTTTTTATTGCTTTTCCATTACTTCAATGATTCTTTCTGTTATTCCTGAGTGCGAGAATCCTCCATCGTGTAGTAAGTTTTGCATAGTAACCATGCGAGTAAAGTCGCTAAACATGGCTATACAGTAGTTGGCACAGTCTTCTGCACTTGCATTGCCCAGTGGTGACATTCTGTCTGCAAAATCATAAAACACATCAAATCCTGAAATACCGCTACCTGCTGTGGTTTTAGTTGGTGATTGAGATATGGTGTTAACACGTACTTTTTTAGATTTAGCAAAGCGAGCACCATAGCTGCGAGCTATAGATTCAAGCATGGCTTTAGCTTCAGCCATATCAGTATAGTCAGGGAAGTTTCTCTGAGCTGCTATGTATGAAAGTGCTACAATAGAACCCCACTCATTCATGGCATCTAATTTTTCGGCCACATGCATTACTTTGTGAAACGACAAAGCTGAAATATCTAGTGTTTTTAAGAAATCTTCGTATTTCAAATCGCCATAGGGTCGGTTTTTACGGATGTTTGGACTCATTCCTATGGAATGTAGCACGAAGTCTATCTTACCACCCAGCACTTCCACTGAGCCGGAGAATAACTTTTCGAGCTCTTCAACCGAAGTAGCATCAGCAGGGATGATGGTAGCACCGGTTTTTTCTGCCAATTTGTTGATTTCGCCCATTCGCATGGCCAATGGTGCATTGGTAAGTGTGAATTTTGCGCCTTCGGCATGTGCAGCCTCTGCTACTTTCCATGCGATAGAATTTTCGTTCAAAGCACCGAAGATGATGCCTCTTTTGCCTTTTAAGAGATTATAAGCCATTGATTATCAATTTAATAAAAAATTATAAAGAAGCAGTATGTCTGGCATCTTGTATGGCAAGATACAACATAGAGCCAAATACTATTATTACAGTAGCTAAAAATAAGTAAGCACCAATTACGAATATCATTTTCTTTTATTCAGTATTTTTCTTTTGAACTTAAAGATGTTAGACAAAGATATTAACAAAAACGAAGCAAACACAATAAATGTTATGAGTAGCCCCGAAAATACAATAGTGGTGATTTCATATTCATAAATTTGTACTTTGTTTTTTGTGACAAAATAGGCTGCCGTAAGGCTTCCACCCACAAAAAATGAGATAGCTTTGAATAGTTCAATCTCATTTTTCAATAAATCGTTCCAATCTTTTGGTTCCATTAGGGGAAATTACGCCTCTTTCAATGGTGTACGCAATACCTTTACAAAGAAATATGCCGTAACAATCGTGACTATTACTTGCACCACTATCATCAATGTCAATGCCGAACCGCTCATGCTTTTTGTTGATTTAAAATGAAAAGAGAAAAACGAGTTTTTATTTTAAAGTTATTGTAATAAAATCGTAAATCGTAAATCGTAAATCGTAAATCGTAAATCGTAAATTTTTAACTCACTTTTCCTGCCAGCAAAAACATCACTGCCATACGCACAGCTACTCCATTTTCTACCTGCTCCAATATCACCGAATGTTTTGAATCTGCCACATCGCTAGTGATTTCCACGCCTCTGTTGATAGGCCCCGGGTGCATTATCAAAATTTGTTTATCCAATCGGTTTAGTACTTCTTTATTAATACCAAAATAAGTAGAATATTCTCTTAAAGAAGGAAAATATTTGAGCTGTTGGCGTTCAAGCTGAATGCGAAGTATATTGGCTACATCGCACCACTCGAGGGCTTTCATCAAGTTATTTTCTACCAGTACTCCTAATTCAGGCAAGTACTTGGGAATGAGTGTGCTAGGACCGCATACCATTACTTCAGCGCCCATTTTTTTTAGTAAAATAAAATTTGAGAGCGCAACTCTCGAATGAAGAATATCTCCAAAAATACAGACCTTTTTACCTTCAAGCGTACCAAGTTTTTCTCTTATTGTGTAGGCGTCAAGAAGTGCTTGCGTAGGGTGTTCGTGTGTACCGTCTCCGGCATTTACAACGATACATTTGGTGTTGTTGGCTACAAAATGTGGTGCGCCTACGCTGGCATGGCGCATCACTATCATATCTACCTTCATTGCCAAAATGTTATTCACTGTATCTAGTAGTGTTTCTCCCTTTTTCACAGAGCTGTTTGATGCTGCAAAATTGATAATATCGGCTCCTAAGCGTTTTTGTGCGAGCTCAAAAGAAAGACGAGTGCGGGTAGAGTTTTCAAAAAATACATTGGCAATGGTGAGGTCGCGGAGTGTAGGTACTTTCTTGATTTGTCCCTGCAAGAGTGCTTTGAAATTGGTAGCTGTGTCTAAAATAAGACTTATATCGCCTTGGGTAAGGTCTTTAATTCCTAGCAGGTGTTTTACGCTGAGTTGCGACAATTTTTAGAAGGTTAAAAGTTTTAGTTCTATTGTACTTCTAAAATACAAAGTTAACTATTTGGCTCAATCGGGAACACGTTGGGGATAACTTTTTTAGAAAAAGGCATCTGTAACAATAAGAAAGCCCGAAACGACCTATTTCGGGCTTTTTAGGCGAAGTAAAGTTTTTGGCAAGGGCGATGTGTAATTAAGTGATACTACGGAAATACTATGATAACTTTGCTACATTAATTGCATTTATTCCTTTTTTGCCGTCTTTAAGCTCAAACGACACATGGTCGTTTTGCTTAACTTTGTCTTTTAATCCGGTGGCGTGCACGAAGTACTCTTTGGTACCATCTGCATCGTCTTTAATGAAACCATAACCTTTGGTCTCATTATAAAATTTTACTAATCCTGTATACATTGTATTGAATTGAAACTATTATTTACTAAAATAATTGAAACAATTTACTTTTACAAATAATATTACAGGAATTTTGCTTTGTAACTTTTAAAAGAAAACTAGTAGAACGTTGTTTGGTGTATCCATTTCTGGGTTGATATTAAAGCCATGATAATACATGCTGCAATGTATAAAACCTAAAAACTAACGACCAATTGAGCGTCTTTGGTTATTTAACATTACGATTTATATCTTAAAAATCCTTATTTCACGACAAGCTTGTTTCGGCCAAATCGTTTGGATTAGCAATTTTGGTAGATATTTTTGCAAAAAGTAACTTCAAAATATAAAAGCAAAAAAGTACCATAGGTACTAAAGCGACAGCCCACCCTACAAAGCCATATACCAAAGTCATTCCTAAGGTTTCAATTGTATTTAATATTCCGGACTGTAGCATCTCTGTGACTCCTTCTACCGACAAGGGCAAATGAGGTGCAGCACAAATGTTTTCTCCTATTCGTACAAAAGGAATAACGAACACAAAAAAAAGCGGAAACACCAAGTTGGTAACCAAAAAGACCACGGCAGGGTTAAGTCCCAAAAGAAATATGGCTAAAAAAGAAAGCCCTGTGTGTGTACCCAAAATCGGAAAAACACCAATACCGATTGCCACGCTTATGGAAAGAGCTAATTTCTGGGGAGAAACACCTTGTTTTAAAAACGAAATTAGTTTTTCGACTACATTTTTCTTAAAAAATAAAAACAAGACATTCATAATTCAGTCATAAAAGTAAAGTTGATGGGTTTTACTGTTTGTTCACAAAAAGGTTTCCCGTAGAGCTTAATGTTCGAGAAAAATAGTTATTGATGTCTTGCGCATTTTTGACTATTGAAGCGGTGTAAAAAGTTTGATTTTTACTCTCCAATCATAACAAATGGCCCCCAATAGTAGGGGTGAGGGAAGCGTTGGCGAACTGATGCCATGGCTGTGCGAAATGCCTTACGTTTGTCGCCCGATTTCATCCATTCTTTATAAAAAGATGTCATTAAGAGCATGGTGGTTTCGTCATTTACAGTCCACAGAGAATTAACAATGGCTTTTGAACCCGCTACTTGAAATGAGCGCTGTAGTCCATACACTCCTTCTCCATTTTTCACTTCGCCCAAGCCTGTTTCGCATGCCGATAACACCACCAAATCCGTATGTTCCAAATTCATGTTCATGGCTTCGTAGGCAGTGAGTATTCCGTCTTCGCCACCTTCGCTAGAGGAATTGATGTAGCCATATTTTTTATTTTGCATGGTAATGTCTGAACCGGCTAGCATCAAACCCGATTTTAGCAAAGGATTTTCAGCAACTGCTGCGGCCTTGCCTTTGCGCCCGCCCGACACATCGTTGTCAAAAAATCCATGGGTAGCTATGTGCAGCACTTTGGGATTTTTGATTGCTTTTACTTTCTCTTCGGTCACCTTTTCATTGAGGTACAAATCTTCTTGCCAGCCGTATTGAGATGCCAATCTATCTATTTCCTTCACTTCAGCTTCTGTACCAGGTAGAGGACTCAAGGTTTGTACGTACTTATTTCTACCGCTGGCAGAACCGCCCTCGCTCACTCTTCTGCTCTGTTGAAACATAAAGTCGGGGTTTCCACATAGAATGATATGGTTTTGTGGGTTTTGAGCTTCTTTTTTTACAGCCAAGTCTTTTGTATTACTCACTATTTGTATTTCTACTTCGTCAAACACATATTTTTGTGTTTGCATATTTTGTAAAGTATTGATGTTCAGTTGGTTGTATGCACCATCGGGAGATACATATAGTTTTTTAATGCCTTTTAATGCATTTGCGATATCTCTCCAAAAATAGCGATAGCAATACTCATTGTCTGTTTGCTGCTTGATGGAGTTCCTGTAGTATTTTAATAATTTTGATTCCATCACATATCCTTCGCGCATGAGCACCAGCTCGGGACTGCCCACTGTAGTAGACTTTACAATGAGTGCAGCATAAAACACAGAATCTGAATATATTCCTGCAGAGTCAAACTTGAATTTAGGAAAACGAATAATTTCCATGGCAGCTTCACCGGGCTTTAGGGTGCGCTTCACATCTTGCCATGTGAAATATTGGGTTTCGTTTGCGTTTTTAAAAAGCTCTGATTTTTGAGAAAGTTCACGCTCGGCATTGTTTACATTTCGCTCTATACTATCCACTTTGATATTTTGAGAAATTATGTCTTCTTTGGGCATAGCATATACCTTTGACAAAAATTCCTTCTGATTGAGCCAATTTTGGAATTTTTCGATAAGCACAGTGTCGCCACTATTTAGAATGGTATGGCGCAATTTGTTAGAAGCGTTCAGCAACAGCGCTTTTGTAGCCAATTGGTTGTTATACATCTTTCCCAGCACACTTGGGTCTTGTACCGACCGTATGAGTGCATAAGAGTTAAATTGCTCAAAATGTACTCGAATAGTGGCATAAAATTCCCCTTTTTCTTTTTCTGACATAGAAGGGAAATATTTTTGAATCATATATAGGTCCAAATTGGTAGCTTTGAACCACATAGAGTCGGCTTTAGAAAATGATTTTTGTGCAGAATAAAGTCGTCCAAGATTTACAAACAGCAAGCCTGTAGAAGGGTGCTTTTCGCCCAAAGCTTCTTTTCTAATTTGCAAAGCTTCTAGATAAAGTTTTTCGGCATCTTTGTATCGGCCTATGGCCTCATAAAGTCCGGCCAAATTGCTCAAAGAGGTGGCGTAGCTTGGGTGTTTAGGGCCAAAGGTGGCTTTGGTTTTAGAGAGGTTTTTGCGATATAATTCTTCCGCTTTTTCAAAATTGCCCGTTTTTTGCTGCAAAAGAGCCAAATTGTTGAGTGTGGATACGTAATCAGGATGTTTTTCGCCCAATACTTCTGATTGTATTTCTAATGCTTGCTGGTAAAACAATGCCGCTTGTTCGTATTCTTTGGTAATTTCATACAAACCGGCAAGGTTATTAAGCTGGTTGGCATAGTTTGGGTGTTTTGGCCCGAATATGTTTTTTATAATTTCAAGCGACTGGTTGTAGTATTGTTCGGCTTCTTTATAGCGACCCATAATTTCATATAGCGCACCAATGTTGTTGAGCGAGGTGGCATAGTCGAAATTCTTTTCTCCCAAGGAGGTTTTTCTTATTGCCGAAGAGCGCAGGTAAATTCCTTCGGCCTCTTCGTATCGGCCCATTGTTTTGTAGAGCGAGGCTAAATTGTTAAGTGTGGTCGCAAAATCTGGGTGGTCACCTCCTTGGATAGCTTCCGTAATGGCGAGCGATTCTTTGTATACATTTTCTGCTTTGTCATATTTGCCCAGCTCGGTATAAAAAAGAGCCATATTATTAAGCAAACCGGCATAATCTTCATTGTTTTTCCCAATGGTTTCTTCATATATTTCTTTGGCTTTATTATAGCGAGTTTCAGCATCGAGAAAACGGCCCATTTCACGATAGAGCGAAGCCAAGTTGATGAGGTTGATGACATAGCTGCTATGTTTGCGCCCCACATTTCCTTCATAAATATCTAAGGAACGTTTGTAAAATTTTTCTGATAATACATATTTGCTCATTTTGCGGTATAAAAAAGCCAAGTTACTGAGTGCCGCAGCGTGGTCAATATGGTTTTTTCCGAGGGTGTTTTTTCTAATATCTGCTACATCGGTATAAATTTTTTCCGCTTCAGCATAGCGTTCCATGCTTATGTACAAAGACCCCAAATTATTTAGCGACTCGGTATACTCTTTGTGTTTTTCGCCATACTGAGATTTATTCAATTCAACCAATTTCAAAAAAACAGGCTCTGCTTCTGCATATCTCCGTTGGTGTGTGTAGAGCTCTCCCAAATGTTTGTAGGCATATAAAAATTCTGGCGATTTTTCTCCGGGGCTTATTCTGCGGAAAGCCACTACTTTGTTGTAAAGAGGTTCTGCATCTACATAGCGCCCTGTAGCCATATATAGATTGGCTTTATAATATATGGAATTAATGAATTGAGGGCTGTTTTCGGTGTATACCTCTCTGTTAAGATTGGCCAACCTTGTGTAAAGTGAGTCGGCCTTTATGTTCATGCCTTCTACATTGTAAACAACAGCCACGTTGTTCAATAAAGCAATGTAATCTTCATTCTTCTCACCCGATGCTTCTTTTCTCAAAGTCATGGCTTTTGAGTAGTATTTGAGGGCATTGTCGTAGTCTCTTTGGGTATAGTACAAATAAGCGAGGTTTACCAAAGCAGAGAAATTGTTTGGATGAAAACGGTCTTTGGGGGTTACTTCATAGTGCAAAGCAGTTTCCATAAAATGTTGTTCAGCTTTACGTATTTTCCCTTGTTTTACATAGCAACGCGCCAAGAGATTGTTCATGTCCCAATACACATATTCTTTTTGCTTTAATTTAGCTTTTTCTAAATTGTCTTCTATCCATTTTGAGGCTTCTTCATATTTTGCTTTGTTGAAGTTTACCCTACAGGAGTCGTATTGAACCTTGAAGTTCTGGAGCTCTAGTTGTGCGAAAATTGTAAAAGGGAAAAGTAAAAAAAGTAGTATTTTTTTCATTGTGATGGCTAATATTAGTAAAAATAAAAAAATATCACATAATGACGAAATCAGCAGCCAATATTTTATCTTTTGGGCACGGTGTGGACATTAAAAACCTGCTTTGAAAGAAAATATAAAATGCTAATCGCTCCATTTTAATTCTTTGATATTCAGTTCTATACTTATTTTTCCATTAAAATTATTTTCCATTAGACTGTAGGCCAAATCAAGTGGTTTGCCTGTAGCAACAAAATCAAACTTTTCGGCCATTCCCCAAGCAATTGCTTCTCTTTGAATGTTGTCTTTAGGGGAGTAAACGGCAAATTTCAAATGCTTTTCTCCTACTATTTTAGGATATTTAGCTACTACTTTTCGGGTACAAAATATGGGTGACATATTTCCGGGCCCAAAAGGTTCCATTTGTTTGATAATATTGTAAGACTTTACGTTTACAAAATCCAGATTAACCTCCACATCAATATCTACTTTGGGAAAAAGCTGCTCAGGCAATATTTTTTGACTAACCACTTGTTCAAATTTATCTCTAAAAAGAGCTATGTTTTCTACTTTAAGTGTCATTCCTGCTGCATGGGTGTGACCGCCAAATTGCTCAAGAATATTTTCGCATGCAGCTATAGCCTCGTACACGTCAAATCCATCTACCGAACGGGCAGAGCCTGCTGCTTTACCGTTTGACTCAGTAAGTATTATAGTGGGGCGATAATACTTCTCTATACACCTTGATGCCACAATTCCTACCACTCCTTTGTGCCAATCGTTTTTAAACAAAACAGTAGATTTAAGCGATTGATAATTGGCTTGGTTTTCAATCATTTCTATGGCCTCTACAGTAATGGTGGAGTCAAAATCTTTGCGCGACTGGTTGGTATCGTTTAATCCTGATGCCATTTTTTCGGCCTCAGCTTCGTTTTCTGTAAGTAAAAGTTCAACAGCAGCGTTAGCATGAGCAATTCGTCCCGCAGCGTTTATCCTTGGTGCGAGCCCAAACACTACATTTGATATGTTTAGCTCTTTCTTAAAGCCCGCCACAGCACCTAGTGCCTTTAAGCCGGGTCTTGGGTCGGTATTGATTTGTTTTAGACCAAAATAGGAAAAAATACGGTTTTCGCCTGTCATTTGCACGATGTCGGCAGCGATACTTACACACAGCAAGTCTAAATAAGGATATAGTTTTTCAAGTGGAATATCATTTTTTATACAAAAGGCTTGCAATAGTTTGAAACCTACACCACACCCTGAAAGCTCTTTGTACGGATAGTCACAATCGGGTCGCTTAGGGTCGAGTACGGCATACGCTGGTGGCAAAGTGTCGCCCACTTGGTGGTGATCGCACACAATAAAATCTATTCCTTTTTCTTTTGCATAAGCTATTTTGTCTACCGATTTTATGCCGCAGTCTAAAGACACAATAAGTGAGAAGCCATTAGATGCAGCATAGTCAACACCTTGATAAGATACTCCGTAGCCTTCGCTGTAGCGGTCGGGAATATAAAATTCTAGGTGTGGAGCTTCTATGTTGCTATGTTTTTTCAAAAAGTCGTAAAACATAGCCACTGAAGTGGTTCCGTCTACATCGTAATCCCCATATATGATTACTTTTTCTTTTTGGGCGATTGCTTGGTTGAGTCTATTTACTGCCAAATCCATGTCTTTCATAAGAAAAGGTTCGTGCAATTCTGCCAGGGAAGGGCGAAAATAGGCTTTGGCTTGTTCAAAAGTGGAAATATTGCGCTGGAGCAACAAGGAGGCCAAAAAGTGATTGACATTGATGCTTTTTGAAAGAGCAGCTACGTCTCCCTCGGCTGGTTTGGATTTTATGCGCCAAATTTTATTCATAGGTCAATTGTTTTTTTCACGCAGAGAAGCAGAGTACACAGAGGATATTTTCTTCTTTTGGGTTAACTACTAAATACTCAGCTTTTTCTGTGCCTCAGTGAGCAGGTTTTTCACGCAGAGAG
>ERZ1066116.337-NODE-337-length-11105-cov-41.104525_pt1 | contig 11105 bp, 10 predicted proteins | sample MGYA00382763_ERZ1066116 | MGnify/ENA primary metagenome ERZ1066116 (study PRJEB33369, sample SAMEA5778346) | biofilm metagenome | biome: Industrial cooling water; feature: Water cooling tower basin; material: Biofilm | place: United Arab Emirates | collected...
TACAACGAGAGCAGATGACTGATTTTTCTCTGTCCTTTACATAATGGCACTACCCGGCAGGGCAGGTTTTCCGAATGCTTCACCCGTACATCCGGAAAAAGCCTGCGATCGCATCCATGATTCCAGCGTCAAAAGTTTTTAGCCGTATGGGCGATCGGGTCAAATTCAAAGCGTTTGGAATGGTGGGTTTCACCGTAAATGCTGAAGGTGACAGTGGGTTCATCTCCTACTGCTTCTACGCAGTGAATGGCATCGGGCGTAAAACTAACCAGGTCGCCCGGTAAGAGGATAATCTCGCTCACGGGTTCGACCCAATCGGGGAAGGCTGGGTCAGACAGGCGTTTCCAGAAGGTGTTTTTTTCTTCGCCTTTAAGGATGGCAACCACGCCCCAGTTGCCATGATTGTGAATGGTCGATCGCGTGCCTGGTGCAAAGGTGGCAATTTGTACGGTGAGGGGATAGCCAATTTCGTCATACAACATGATGACACCGCTGCCAGTGTCGGGATCTGGTGCAATATACTGGGTTTGAATCCAGTAGGAGTTAGTGATCAACCGTCGCACCAACAGCCGCAGTTGCGGTAAACAATCCACTTCGGCGATCGCGGCTTCCAGGGCATCTTCAACCTCCGTCAAAAACCGATGAAATCGATAGGGCGTGCGGAGCAAATCCCACTCCCTGACCGCTTTGCACACCTGCCATTGCCCCGCTTCAGTGATCAACAAATCGCGATGTTTCATGGCGATCTCAACCACGGTGGCTAGTCCTCCTCGTCTTCAGGATGGGTGAGCACCTGGAGCACGGTGGCGGCCCCAAATTCTCGTTTGGTATCAATCTCGCTAACACGGGTTGTGATGACGGTAGCCTGTTCGATCTGACCCAACCGTGCCAGAATCAGCCCAGAAGCCGCGTAGGCTGTGAGATAGAGCCGCATATTGGGGTCTTCTTTACCTTGACTGAGTAGGGGAGCCAGCCGGTTCCAATCCTCTGGCAATCCTTCGATCTGTCGAATTTGCTCGATCACCTGGTTGGCAATTTGCAGGGCGGCGATGTCGTTATGTTTATAGAAAAAATAGCGGTAGGCGGCAACCAGCACATCCAGAGAGTGACCCGCGATCGCCAGGGCTTGTTGCATATACTCCTGTGACTGAGCCGTATCTTCCCAGGTGTTTGCCGCTGCAATCAGCAAGCGTTTAACCTCGTCGGGCAAATCATACCAGGAGAGGGTGGGTTCGCGAGAGGATTGAGTCTGGAGACAAATCTGCATGGGCTTAGAACCGGATGAGGATCAGCAAGAATCATGGGGTTTCTCTGCTTATATCAGATCGAGCAAATCCACTCCATGTACTCAATCCTGCTCTCAATCCAAACGCCTATTAAAAATGTACTCAATAGCTTAAATGCTTGACTGGACAAGGATTGAGCCAAAAGTATGGGATGGGGGACGGGTATTCTGTGACCATCCAATGAGTCTTTATGGGGACGGGGGCTGGTATTTTCTAATGCCTCAAACCAGCATGAAAATCGTCAGAATTAAAAGCTAAAACTAATAGAAATTGGAAAGTTGATCCGCGCAACATTCTAACTAAATTTGATCATCTTACAACGCCTTGATCGCACTTCTTAAATAGATGTGAAATTGATCTAAAAAAATCAATGATTGTGTACTTGAAAGTGATGAAGTGGTGACATTTTCTATCTGTAAAAGACGCTACAAATAAGCGTTTGAAGTGCTCATAGTGAACATATTTGATGGCGATCGCAGAGCAAATCTTAAAAAAATATTTAATCGTTTGACTTGAACACTCGAAATAAGGTTTTTTGATTACAAGTAGAGTTGATAGAGTACCAAATCCAGATGTTTTGAATCTGGCTCTTGTTCACCGGTTACGGTCAAAGTTTTAAGGCTTGGATATCTGAGGAGTTGTGATCGCTGGATGTTTTGTCTAAGGCATCCGCTTACGGTTTGGCTCGTAGTTACGTTGGAAACCCGCACCAGTGGGTTGCTCAGTCGAACGTTTAATTAACTGTGTCGTTTCTATGGCTCATACCATTACCAATCGCTGTAACCAATGCGGGGTTTGCGTTCCACAATGTCCGAAAGATGCGATCAAGCTGGAGTCTGGAGCCTTCTGGATTGATCCAATGGTGTGTGATGACTGCGAAGACGTTGGCACATCGCCTCAGTGTGTGACGGCTTGTTCCATCGACTTGCCGCCCATGCCGTTGCAAGCCAAAAAAGGGCGGTGTAAAACCAGTGCCAGAACGCCGACTAGCACCAGTTTGTTTGTGAATGGCAAAAGCAGTCCCTTTGCTTCGGCGATCGCAGTCTGGGAAGCCTGCAATGTCCTGTCCCAACGTCAATCCTTGGCGTGGAAAACCGATTCAGATGGCAAGCTCTGCTATGAACGGCAGGTGAATGGTGGGCGGGGCACTATCGTCTTTCGCCTCATCCAACAGTTTGAGACCGAGTCGCCGATCAGTCTAAATCGTGCTGAAGCCGAGGCCGAAATAGCCAGTTGGGATGTGCGGGCCGCTTGTTTGCATTTGATCTATGCTGCTAAAGCAATACAGCTCGAACAACCCTGGGCGGAGGAATTTGTGATCAGCGATCGCCAGATCGAAGCCTATTTGGGCTTAGAAAAACGCAAGGATCTGAGCAAACTGGCCAAATTAACCCTGATCAAAGACCTGGCACTCCAGCCCTGCAAACTCCAACTTGATATCCAATGGTTTCAACAAGGTCGGGTTTGCCAATTCTCGCTGCAACAAAGTCAGCTCTGGCATTTAGTGGAACTGGAAAACCACTTTCAAGAAGACGAATTGGGCTGTAAGCATTTAACCGGACTCACCTTCAAAATCCGAGCTGGAGCCTGGTCAAAATATTTTCTCAACCAACAGGGAGCCAGAGACGGACAGGCGTTTTATCAATACAGCAGTTTGCCCAAATCTCTCCTGGGAACAGTAACAAGTATCTGGCAACAACACGAAGGAGCCTGTCGCATGATGCTATGGCTCTTGTTCAAAGCCAAAATGGGCAACGAACAGCGCATCACCATTCCAACCCTGATGCGGATTGCCTATGGGGATGCCAGAGTAGCGGCGGCGGGCGCTCACCGGGAGGATCGCAAGCGCTTACTGCGATCGTTTGAAAGTGATCTGGAAGTGTTGCATCACTATGGTCTCAAGCCAGTGTTTGACCCGGTGACCTATCCCCCCGACATTCAACCCCTGTGGGTGAAACTGGCCGATCTCCCTGATGACCCCGAAGCCGCGCTGGAATTTTGGACAAATGACGGCAGCACTGACAAGCGGTTGACCGATGTGGCACCCCGGAACAAGTGGAATCGGTTAATGCACGCGCGGCTGTTGCAGTTTGAGTTGCCGGAAGGATGGGATACTCAACAAGCTCAAGCGGCTCGGAAAAAATCCCACACAACCCAACGCCGAAAAACGACTCCGCCAAAGTCAGTTCTGTCGGGGCAGCAGATCATTGCCGCCCGGAAAAATCTGCAAATCAGCCAACGCGATCTGGCCAGTCATGTGGGGAAAAGTCAAAGCTGGGTGCGGGATATTGAGAGTGGTCGGCTTCAGGTCGGCTTAAAGGAACACCAACTTTTGCTAAAGGTGTTGGGGACAGCTTTGTAGACTGTAGGTTTTGTCTCACCTTAACTACCTTGGCTGATGAGTGGGCAGTGCGTCAAATTAATATGGGGTAAGTAGCGATGTCGTGCCATGTCGTCCGCAGTCGTGGCATTTGAATCGTTGTTTACCATTGTGGATGCGACCGTTCTTGACTGTTTTAGTGGATGCACAAAGGGGGCAAGCAGGCATAGTGGGCAAACAGCAAAGACTCTACTTCTCTATCAGTACATCTTGAGCACTACCCACTATTTCATGCTCTGGTTAGTATCAGGGGGATTTGGAAGAAGCTATCGAAGCAGTGTACGGCTTAGAGTTCGAGGTGGTGAAGCATGAGGGGAAAGGATTTTCGGTGCAGGCGAAGCGGTGGACTGTAGAACGAACTTGGGCTTGGCTAGAGAACAATCGAGGCTTAGTGCGAGACTATGAACGACTGCCTGAAAATCATGAGGACATGGTTTATGGGGCGAGGATTCGGTTGATGCTGCGACGGCTAGCAAACAATCGTAGAAGAAGACAAGAAAAACAAGCTTGACAAACGTTTATAAACACACTCTAAGCTCGCGTTGTTGTACCTCAATGAGCGATTGGATTTGTCCCACTACAGGCGCTTCTTAGGCAACTCGTAACCGTGCAACATCCTTCATCGGTGGCGCACCAAACATGCGAGAATATTCGCGACTGAACTGCGAAGGACTCTCATAACCCACTTGATACGCCGCACGGGTGGCATCCACATCCTCAAACAGCATTAGACGCCGGGCTTCCAATAATCGTAACTGCTTTTGATATTGCAACGGACTCATAGAAGTCACGGCTTTGAAGTGTCGATGAAAGGTGGCAGAAGACATCCTTGCTTGCTTCGCCAAATCATCCATGCTCAATGGCTTTGTGAACTCAGCTTTGATCTGGTTAATCACCTCTGCCACTCGCTGCATATGACTGCCAGCAGTCGCAATCTGCCGCACTGCTTTGTTCTGGTCGCCCATCAGCAGACGGTAGTAGATTTCGCGAATCATCATCGGTGCCAGGAATGGAATATCTTGGGGCGTATCCAATAGCCGGGTGAGGCGGGTAGCACACTCAATCAAAGGAGCATCCGCATCACTGACAAACAAGCCTTTGACTGCACTTTCTTGTGTATCCCAACTGCGCCCGATTTGATCAATAATCTCCCAGAGCCAAGTCGCATCCAGGTTCAACTTGAAACAGAGATAGGGCTGATCCGCTGTCGCCTCAATAATCGTTCCACTCAACGGCAGATCGACCGTAACCACAATGTATTGCGCTGCGCCATAGTGGTAAGTTTCTTGCCCTAACAGGGTTTCTTTTTGACCTTGAACAATAATGCAAAGCGTCGGCTCATACACCGCACAGAGGGTTGTAGGAGCGGCTGTTTCTCGCATCAATTCCAACTGCGCGATCGCGGTTGCATGGATCCCGTTTCCCTTACCATCAGTGTGACGAGCGACTAATTTTGCTAACTCTTGACAGCCATCTCTTGTAGTCTCGCGCATTAGAAATTCACCTGCCATACTAAGTCCTCATCAATGGTTAGCCACAGATTGTGAGACTTTCCTCTCATCGTTTGACTGTACCCATTATAGAAGATTCTTTAAAGTAGTATCTGGTTGCTTGAAAAAATTAGGCAAGAATTCGCGAGGTTTATGTATTCAGAATATCCTTTCCAAAGCCTATGATGAATCCATGTCAGAAAGGCGATGAAAGGATAAGGCAATCAAAGGAGGTGGCCGATGGCTCCGAAAACAGGGTTTATTACCGGTGCTTCCCGTGGAATTGAAGCTGGAATCATAACCGCCATTTTGGTGGTAGCGAATGGATTAATGACGACTGCCTATGAACAGAATACTTCACATCAATTGGAGTTGCAGATTAATACATCGACACTGAGTCTGGATAACACTGTTGAGACTCGGATGTAAGCGGTACAAAAAATCTGTTTTAGCACTTCTAGTTTTGTGACTAGGCAATCTCTCTCCAATTGATAACGGAGTTGAATACGCCATCACAAAAAATCATTCATGGCGACATGTATTGGTTTGAATCAATGACCTACTGTTCATGAAACAGCACAGCAATGAACATCTGTATTCTCATCTCTCTAAATCATGCAAGGAAGTAACGAAATGTTAGAACATCATCAAGGTGTGGCTCAATATGAGCCAGATGGATGCACTCATGGTCAAATCCCAACTACACCAGAGAAAGTGGACAACTACGAGTCCGCGATCGCAAGTCTGGACTCAACCATCCGAGGCGAACTGATCCTGCCCCATCACCCGGCCTACGAGCCAGCACGAAAAGTCTGGAATGGGAGCTTTGATAATTATCCTGCGGCGATCGTGCGCTGTGCTGATGCGGAGGATGTCAAAGTCGCCGTCAATTTCGCCCGTGAGTACGCAATGACACTCTCGGTGCGGAGCGGTGGACATAGTGCCGCCGGACATGGCACCAATACCGGTGGATTGGTGATCGACCTCTCCCAGATGAAAGCGATAACCATTGACCCGGTATGTCATACCGCCCGTCTGGAACCCGGTTTAACCTGGGGTGAGGTTGCCCAAAAGCTTCAACCCTTTGGTTTGGCAATCACGGCAGGTGACGTTGCCTCGGTCGGTGTGGGTGGTTTGCTGCTCAGTGGTGGCATCGGCTGGATGGTGCGTGCCTATGGTTTAACCATCGATCGCTTGCAAGCCGTGGAATTGGTGACAGCGGATGGACAACTCCTGCGTGCCAGTGCGGACGAAAATCCCGAACTGTTTTGGGGGCTGCGTGGTGGCGGTGGTAACTTCGGCGTTGTGACAGCGTTTGAGGTAAATCTACATCGGGGTGGAACGGTTTTGGGCGGTGCCGTCTTTTATGAGGCAACTGAGGCCGAGCGCATCCTGCGCGAGTATACCCGTCTAGCAGCGGCAGCACCGGATGAACTTTCCACTGAAGTGTTGGTCATGCTGGCACCGCCGGCCCCGTTCATTCCACCCGATAAACAGGGCACCCCAGTCGTCGCGATTATGGTCTGCTATATCGGGGATATTAGCGAGGGTGAGCGGGTAGTGGCTCCCTTGCGGCAGCTTGCCACTCCCATTGCCGACTTGATTGCGCCCATGCCCTATCCAGAACTGTTTGCGTTCACAGCAGTGGGTGAGATTCCTGGTTTTCAGCATCATTCGCGATCGCAATTCTTCGAGACCTTCTCAGACGAGATGATTCACGCCTTAGTTGAATCGACCCAATCTGTTATGTCTCCGGAAACGTTGGTTACTTTGCGGGTTCTGGGTGGTGCAATGAGTCGGGTCGCCCCGGATGCCACCGCTTTTGCCCATCGCGATAAACAGGGCATGGTGTTGGTCAGCCATTTCGCACCGCTATCGGCTGATGCTGCCAGTCTCGATGCCCGCACCCAGCGAGTCTTTCGAGCATTTTTACCCTATGCTAACGGGGCTTATGTAGGTTTCCTGGCAAATGAGGGGGAGCGGATTCGGGAAGTCTATCCGACTGCTACCTACGAGCGACTTGCCGCACTCAAGAACCAGTATGACCCGACCAATCTGTTTCAGCGCAACCAGAATATCAAACCCACCGTTGCTGACGCACAAACTTAATTTCCATACCTCGTTGTAAGGAGTCATTCAATGACAACTTTTGTCTTAATTCACGGCTCATGGCACGATGGTTCTACTTGGGAATCTGTGATCAAACATCTAGAAGCGAAAGGACATCAGGCTTTTGCTCCCACGATCGCCGGACATGGTCAAGGCGCGAATAAAAACGTCAACCATGCTCAATGTACCCAGTCGATAGTCGATTACATTGTTGATCAAGACTTAACGGATATTGTCCTATTAGGGCATAGTTTCGGTGGCACAATTATCGCAAAAGTTGCCGAAGCAATCAGCGATCGCATTCGGCGGCTGATTTTCTTCAATGCCTTTGTCTTGAATGATGGTGAGAGCCTCAGAGATAACATTCCACCAAGTTCTCAGGCATTGTCCGATCAGCTATCAAGAGAATCAGGCGATAACACCATTATGCTCCCGTTTGAGATTTGGCGAGAAGCATTTCTCAACGACGCTGACCTCGAATTGGCTAAATCAAGTTACGCGCAATTATCGCCTGAACCCTATCAACCGTGGATTGATAAGTTGGACTTGCAGCAGTTTTACGCGCTGTCTATTCCTAAAAGTTATCTCTACTGTACGGAGGATAACGCCCTCCCACCCGGTGAATGGGGCTGGCATCCCAGAATGTCTAGTCGGTTGGGATTGTGTCGGTTCGTACAAATGTCCGGTAGCCACGAGGTGATGTTTTCTAATCCGGGTGGCTTAGCAGAAAAAATTATCACAGCAGGGCGTGACTAAGATCATGAACATCAATCAAAGCAACATTGCCATTGTTGGGCAGAGCGAGAACCTCGATTGGTTTGATACCGTGCCCGGTGAGCAGATGGCAATCCGCATCCATAGCCAAGATGTCAACGGCGCTTTTACCATTGTCGAAGTGGCCGTTCCACCATTTATAGGGCCACCACTCCACTATCACCAAGATCGGGAAGAAATTTTTGAGATCTTGGAAGGCAGGTTTCGCTTTCACTGCGCGGGCGAAGCGTTTGAGGTCGGGCCCGGAACCTCGGTGGTGGTGCCCCGTAACACCGTGCATGGATGGGTAAATCTTGGCCCCGGCAGGGCGCGGTTGCTCTTCACCTTTGTGCCGGGTGGCATCGATGAATTCTTTCCCCTAATCAGCCAAACGCCGCCTGAAGGTTGGGCAGATCTCGCCCGCCAGTATGACACTTGGATCGTCGGAGCACCTCTGTCTGTTCAAGCTGCATCTCCCAATACTGGTACTATACCCACACTGAATTAATGGAAGTGTGGACTCAGGCTGAGTGGTTAGATCCAGTTGAAAGTGTCTACTTCTCAATACATCTAACCACTCCATGCCTGATCTAGAAGCCTTTTCCTATGCCGCAGATCTCGCTCGCTGATAGCGATATATCGGCAAAGCCCCTACTTATCGTGCCACTAAATTTTTGAGGAATTCAGGCATTTTCAGACACTCCATAGAAGATATTTTGGTCAATCTTCCACTTGAGAGTATTAGGCAAATATGGGCGAGATTTAGGTATTTAATGCCGATCTTTTCAAATCTATGATGAGTAAATCCTAAAGGGGAATGAATGGATCGGGCAATCAGCAAGGCATTACAGCACTTGGTTGGATTGCCCGATCAATCTACAGACTGGCTTAAAAGAACGGTCAATCATCAACTTGTATTCGATTAGTTCTGTCGTCAAGTAGCTCATGCATTGATGATTTGGAGAGGCTACCTCAACTCAAGAAGGAGTGTGTATGTTTACTCGCCCAGGATATTTTTTTATTGCTGTCGTTATTGCCTGTTTGACTGGAACTCCATTGATGAATACTTCTGAAGTAACTGCATCTGAAGTAAAAGAAGTAACTGCCTCTGAAGTGAAAACTGACGCAAACAAGCAACTGATTCAAGCCAGTTTCGATCGCTGGCGTGCCGGAACTGGAGGCCCATTTGAGTTGCTTGCAGCTAATGCAACCTGGACAATTACTGGCAATTCCCTCGCGGCTAAAGAATACGCATCTCGCGCTGAATTTCTTGACACGGTGATCAAACCGTTCAACGCCCGGTTAACCAAACCGCTATTCCCTACCATCCGCAGTTTACATAGCGAAGGTGACACAGTCATCGTGTTGTTTGATGGCGAAGCCACAGCCCTTGATGGTAAGCCCTATCGCAATACCTATGCTTGGTTCATGGAGGTGCGGGACGGAAAGATTGTCAAAGTCACTGCATTCTTTGACGCGATCGCCTTCGATGAGTTCTGGCGGCGTGTGCAGCCCCGCGCGAAGTGATAGAAGCTCACAATTCGCAGTGCGCCGCACACAACTGACTGTCCCTCCCCTGGCTTGAGAAAATTAGGCAAGAACCTGAAAAGTTTGTGTATTTAGAACCTATGCCAGAAAGCCTACTATGAACTCATGTCAGAGAGGCAATGAAAAAATAAGGCAATACAGGAGATAGAACAATGACTCAGAAGACATGGTTTATCACCGGTGCTTCCCGTGGAATTGGAGCTGAAATCGCGAAAGCCGTTTTGGCAACTGGAGACCAACTCATTGCAACTGCTCGCAGAAAGACTGATTTGCATGAATTCGAGTCGAACCCCAATGTGTTGACGCTCAGTCTGGATATTACCGACGAAGCGCAGGTGCAAGCGGCAGTGGCAGATGCCCTCGAACGCTTCGGGCAGATCGATGTGTTAGTCAACAATGCCGGATTTGGTATCTTGGGCGGCGTTGAAGAAACCAGTGCCCAAGAGGTTGAGCGAGTCTATCGCACCAACGTCTTTGGGCTATTGAATGTGATCCGGGCTGTATTGCCCAGTATGCGCCAGCGCCGCTCTGGGCACATCATCAACCTCTCGTCGATCGGGGGCTACCGTGCTCCAGCAGGATGGGGCGTTTACTCCTCCACCAAGTTTGCGGTTGAAGGCATTACCGAAGCCCTACATGATGAGTTAGCGCCGCTGGGCATTCATGCCACGGTGGTTGAGGCGGGCTACTTCCGCACCAATTTTCTGGATGGCAGCTCACTCCAGCGTACTGCAATAGAAATTGAGGACTACGCAGAGACGGTCGGTAAAGTGCGTCAAATCGCCTCTGACCTGAGCTATCAACAACCGGGAGATCCGGTCAAGCTGGCCCAAGCGATGATTCAACTGGCGAATGCGGAAACCCCACCGCTCCGGTTGCCGCTTGGCACAGACACCCTGAAAGCGATCGCCCAGAAAAACGCTTACGTCGAGCAAGAAACGGCACAATGGCGCGCTTTGGCTGAATCGACTGATTACCCACAGTAAGCACAGACAGGTAAAAGAAAAACTACAAATGAATGCTTTTAAGTTCTTGGTAGCGACCTCCCATCCTACCGAGAACTTAAGTTCCAGCTTTGAGTAATCACTCGAATACTTCATTCGGAACTAGCATGAACACCACAAGTACACAAGACATCAAACCCACTATCCTTCTTGTTCACGGCGCTTTCGCCGAGTCCTCTAGTTGGAATGGCGTATTGACCAAGCTCAATGAGAAGAGTTAACCAACGGTTGATGTTCATATATCTTCTAATATTTTTTATGAACGGATTAAGGAGCAGATTACCCCTGTATCGTTGATTCATTGATCAAACTTATCAAGCAACTGCCTTCCGCGATCGCCTTGGATGCCCACCCCTACAGGGCTAATAGGCCAAATTTAGTCCAACTGGCTAGCCAGATTAAACCTTTAGCGTAAAGTAGTTTGATTACGTCTGCTTAATTGAAAAAACCGCAATTCGTCAACGAGTTGACTGGGTTGCAGGCAGGGTTAATTCAATGTGGCGATAGAAAATGTAAGCTAATCGCTAGACGTGAT
>ERZ1066116.340-NODE-340-length-10973-cov-22.548361_pt1 | contig 10973 bp, 12 predicted proteins | sample MGYA00382763_ERZ1066116 | MGnify/ENA primary metagenome ERZ1066116 (study PRJEB33369, sample SAMEA5778346) | biofilm metagenome | biome: Industrial cooling water; feature: Water cooling tower basin; material: Biofilm | place: United Arab Emirates | collected...
ACCTTGAGTGTTCCTTCTCTAAGATCCCTCATTTATACCCTGACAGACCAGTAGTCTGAATTGAAGACTTAACTTATGCTACTCAACCTTTGAACTGATGAGAGTTCTAACCTTTTGGCAAAGGTACTGGAATTCGGTTTGCCAAAAATTAGGGGAAGTCCGCTGGTTTCATTGGCGATTCAGCCTGCCACGTATCTTCGCCAAACTTGGTCTGATACACAATCTTGCTGTACTGCCAGACAAACCAACGTTTGTCATAAACAGTAGAGAATCGCGAACTCACAGCGCTGAATTGTCTCCTTGTGGTCGTGAGTAAGCGGGCAGTGCCAGGGACGGAAAGCAATGAAACTGTCCCATTTCCAGAACTCGCATCGCAATGACGCTAGTCAGGTTCATGCGCTAATACCAATGTACCAAGAAATCACAAAAACTTCAATGCTAAGCAGATTTTTTAGAACGAGATTTTTTTGGTTTAGCGTTATCCGTGTATGCCTCGATCGCCATCAGTTTGCCCTGTTCCTGAGAACTGCCTTGAATCGGTTGCCGCCCAGTCTTTACTAAAATTCCTTCCTTCTCGGCCTGATTGGTGATGTATGTAATCAGACGTCCGTAACTCCACGAGTGGTTCTTCTCATTCTGAGCTTTTGCAAACTTCTTCTCAATACCTTTCCATCCGCCAACTCACGTTCTGAAAACGCGGCAATTTCAGCCTGCTTTCGTCGTCTGTAATCATTCATGTCAGGTAAAACAATACAACCTGATTGATGCTTTTTGGCAAAATCAATTACAGCGTTTGCAATGCGTTTGTCGATCGTGTCACCCAAATTGGATTCCCCAAATTGGTCATTAGCACCTCGTTTCTGATTCTGAGTACGGCGGCGTGAGTTGAGTTGCCGTTCAAACTGTCTCCGTTTGACTAGTTCATAGTCCTTACCAAGTAATGCTTCGAGACCCCGACATTCCAGAATCTTACCTGAAATCGCATCTGCGATCGTTGTGGTTACCAAGCCACTTGAACCAAGTGCAACACCAGTAACAATATGAGGTTGTCCAGCATAGAGGGGTTTATTGGGACGCTCATAATTATTGTCATAACTCTCCAGTCGTCTCAGAGTTCCAGATTGACGACTGTGACGGTCCTTACGAGTTTTCGTTGATTCACCTTTCCCTTCTAATTCGGCAATATTCTTTTCTAAGGTTTGGATTGATTTAGCAGTGGATTTCTTTTGCTTCTCAATGTCAATCTCGGTTCCCTCTTTACTTAAATACCGGGTTTCTATGGTGCAATGTAAGAATAGCTGATACCGATTCCAGGGAAATTCCGGGTCATAGAACTCCGGTGCTGGTAAACTATCGGGCTTGGTGCCAGCAACCTGACCTTCGCGCTTTGCTCGCTTATTTGCAGCTTTTCGGCGGCGTACAATTCTGTTTTCGTTTTTCTTGTACTCTCTCCAAATCAACGTTGCCGATCGCACCAAAAATAAAGCAGACGTATTTTTGTCTGTATTTTTGTCATACTCCTTGCGCTCTTTTAGAGCCTGCCAAACAGCATGAATATGACGGTAATCACCAGCAACTTCAAAAGCATATTTCTCGTCAAAGCTTTTGAAACAGATGCAGACTCGCTTTCGAGGTTCGGTGTTGGAACTCTCTTTCTCAGCTTGCAAATTCTTGGCTTTTAACTCCTCAATCTCAGTATCCCTGGAGTTCTCTTCTTCTGCCTGTAAATCTTCTATCTGAAATCTTGCAGGCTCAGCCCAGATGAAGTCATCACTACTTTCAAACAGAATTGGATGGGGCATGAGAGTTTGTTTCTTGAGTAATGCTGATTCTATTGAATTCCACTCAGTTTCATCTTCTATAACGCCAATTGATGCAATTTCATCCAGAATGTCCTTCCCCACCCACGGGCGTCCCTTCGGTAGACGGCTTTGCAATTGTTTCTGGAGGGCCTCAATTTCTTTTTTCTTGCTATGAATGCGATCGCTCAGTTTTTTGATATCCTTTTCGGTTTCATCACTTTTGATTTCAAATCTGTTTTTGATCAGGTATGCAACCGCACACTTCTCAAGTAAATCTTCTGTTGCACGGTGTTTGTTATACAGGATTTTATAGATTCCCCCCTCGATCGCTTTCTTACTTTTTTTCTTCTTACTCTCCTTAGCGATCTGGGCATTCACTTCGCTCAAAACCTCTTTCGCCCTATTACGTATTACATCCAGATCACAATCACTGGTCGCTGTCAACTCAACATCTGTTTTCAGAACTTCAATGGCATGAAGGAGTTTGTCTAAGTCCTCCTGGCGATACCAAAATCTACATGATCTGAGCCAACCAGGATAATGCAACTGGCTCTGGGACGTTTTGGGGACAGTAGCGTTTTGTACTTTGGTAAACAACCGAAGAATTTTAGTTCACTTATACTATAGTACTAGAGTATCAAGCAGGCGGATGGCATAGTTAGCGGTACAGCTAAATTAAGCCACCATGAATATTATTTGAGAACAGGAGAATTCTTGTGTTTAAGCAATCTTCGATCGCTGCTCTCCAGCAGCAACTTGCACATTTAGAAATACTCAGGGGTGACCAATTGAATGGACTCCTAAAGCGCTTAGAAAGCCAGAAAGCTAATCTCCCGATTGAGGATCATCCGATCATTGATTGGGGAATCAGTCTCATAAGAGCCAAGATACGAGAAGAGGAACAAGTAATGAGCAAAGCATGGAGGGGAATTGAAGCTTTATACAATCAGAATCATAGAGATTTTGTGAAACAGGTAGGCTGGGAACCATACGATAAAGACAGATTCCGAGCTGCAGTTAAGAAAAGCATACAAGACATAACAGTAGCAGCTTACACATCTAATAAACCTGAGTGGGCAAGAAGATATGCACAGAAATTAAAAGTCCGTTTAAATGCTTTTTGCAATGAGGAAAGTATTGTATACAAGGAGTTAATTGACGGATGTGAATCATTCTGTCTCAAAAGGGCTGAGAGACTCAGCAATTCTGAAACTGAAGATTATGATCCTCTTCATGCAGATTGTTACAGAATGTTTGCCAAAGGTTTGAAAGAATAGTTATTCACTCAAATATAAATAAGCCTAAGTAATTGATTTTGGCACAACTTCTGTTTCAGAAGTTAATTTCATCGGTGCTTTTCTTATTAAATTCTTCCGCCTTTCTGCGTCTTTTCTCAGCCTCAAGAAGTGCATTTCTAGGAGAGAGTTCAACAATCTTAATCAAATGTGCAAGATCTGATTTCAAAGAGTCATTGTTCTCTTCGTAAAAAAGCTTGTACAACTTGGTTAGAAAAAGGCTTTTTTGCAATTGGAAGAGATCTTCCATCCGTGCATGCTCACCTTCCATTAGAAGCTCTTCCTCATCATCCTTTTCAGGTGGTTCGGGTTTTTCAGCTAGTTTTGAAAGAAGTCTTTCCTCAACTGTTTTGTCCAGCTTCAAACTTTTAATCTTAGCTTCCAAGAAAGCATGTTCAATTTGCTTAAGAACTTTAAACTGATCTGGTTCAAATGCATTGAAAGTTGTGTTGAGTGTGATGCTTGATCTGTTGCAAAGTTGTTCAATTGCTAATAAGCTGCTCTTTGCGAACGGTTTTGAGCCTCGATTTAGTGAGAACTTAAGCTCATCGATTGTTTGAGTCATGATTATTTTTAACAATTCATGCTCTAGCCAGCTTATATATACTTGAATTTCTCGTATACTATCTGTGATATTACTTTGTTTCTCAGAAATAATTTTTGGAACTATATCTTCTTTTATCTTCATCTCTAATTCTCGCTGTATATTCTCCTTCTCCTGGTCTTTGAGAATTTCCGTAAGCACATCTTTTACAGCGAACGCAGCAAAGATGGATGCAACTGCAAATAAAACAGGAAAGGAGATTGAGCTAAACAAATCTGCCTTCAATTCAGACCTTAGTTTTTCTATTTCATCTTTATCTATCTGCTGTGGGTTGATCTTGTTTTCTGCTTCCTTGACTTTAATTGTTTCTGCTTTAGAGGTGTTAGTTTTAGGGGCTCCATTTTGAAGAGAATTCTTTTTTCCTGTCTCTGGTACTTCTTTAACGTCTTGACCCGATCTTGATATATCAGCAGGTTTTAGGGAGACACTCATCCACAAAAGCGCAAAAGCCGGAAGATAGCAAAACACTGGGATTAGTATTATTTTCAACCATGAGATCTTTGATGTTTGTCGCATTGGCATTTTCTTTAACTCAATTTGGGTACTCAAAAATTTGAATAATTGCTTCTAATATTTCTGTTTGGTCAACGGGAACTTCCTTAACTCGCTTGATAATAAGAGAGGCTGTTGCTCTGGTGACTTGAATCTCTTTGGCAAGTTTACGGGCACTGATATTGGGATTCGACTTGCATAGCAGTAAGATTGCTTGAAACCATTTTCTTAAATCCACATGGGTTTTATGAAACAATGTGCCGACAGTCACGCTATATGAAGTAAAGCAGCTATTGCATCTATATCTATGTTCGTTTTTATACGTGCTTGCCTTGGTTGAACCACAATATGGACAGGTTGGAATTCCATTCCAGCGAATGTTCTCAAGACAGGCTAAACACTCCTCATGAGTCTCAAGCATGGGAAGCTACTCAAGGTTTGAGCAATTGAGGGACAAAAGCTCAAACTACAGGAAGAAACCCGCTATCAGGAGAACATCCGTAAACTACATGAAATCATATAAGTAGCGATATGGCGGGTTTGCTACTTTTAGTACAAGATTTTTTTACAAAAATATAAAGAGCCACGTTTTGAGAAGGTCAACACTCAATCAGAGCAACTCAACTTCTTTGATTTAGCAACCGCCTGTTTTGCTAGTCAGGACTTTTCGCTCCGAGATGACTGGGCAAAGCGGGAGGAACGTCTCAAGCAGCATCGGGTCTTACAGACCGTAAAAGAGACTGATTACATCGCTTGCGTGGCGCTGGTCGCTACTTATCATCAACGTCAACAGGCGATCGCGGCAGGCACCCCTACCCAACATCTGCCCGCAGTCGCTTGTAGCCGGGAGGAAGTGTTAGATCTGTCGCTGGCAGACTACCAGAAGTACGCTGATCAAGTCGTTGTAGGCTACGAGGAAGCGGCACGGTTTTTGTATGGACAAAAAATCCAAACGGCTGAGAATTTGCCATACCAGATTCAGCTGGTTGCTCTTGCGGCAATTTTGGCTGTCGTAGGTTACCCACAGGATCGGGTGCGGGCAAAGCTAGAGCAGTGGTTCTGGTGCGGGAGTTGCGCGGCTCTATATACCTCCTGGCACGAACGTCGTGCCTCACGAGATATGGTAGAAGTCTCTATCTGGTTAAACGGGGGTGGAGAACTACCAAATATCGTCCAAATGGCACACTTGCAGGCTGAACGGCTTCTGCTTGTGCGGCGGCGACATGGAGCAGTTTATAAAGCTATCAATGCTTTGCTACGGAAAAATGGGGCGATCGACTTTGCAGCTGGTGAGGCATTAGCCGAGATTAATCTATTCAATGACCCGATCGACAGCCACCACATTTTTCCTGTGGCGTACTGCAAAAAGCAGGGGATTGATAAAGACCGATACAACAGCCTGGTGAACCTGACACCCTTCGATTATCAAATCAGAAAATTGGTGGAAAGGCTCCAAGCCAGTACTTGCGGGTATTAGAAGCAGAAGGAATCAGTCGGCGACGGATGGACGAAATCCTCAGATCTCACTTGATTGAACCAGAAACTCTGAGAGCAGACGACTTTGAATCCTTCTTGAGCAAACGTGCCTACGCTTTGATGGATCTCGTAAATTGTGCAATGGGCAAGACATCAACAGGTGGGCTGATGGAAATTGCTTCCAACCCAACTTCCAAACGGGCAAGTGCTTGATTTTCCTATGATCCATAACTGGGATAGCCCTTATGTCTCAATCTCTGGAAGATTACCAACTTGCATTAGTGGAACGGGCATTACGGATCAGGGACAGCGACAAACCGCCAAACTGGTATTTGCCTGAAACAGTGCGATTCGCAAAGGATGCAACAAACTTCCTGTACTTATTGCTGAAAAGCGCGATCGCGGCAGATGTAGCGTTAACTCCACATTAATTACTCTTCATTTTTTCGTTGTGCATCAAACATAATTTGATAACTTGCATCAGGTTTCAGGTGACGAAGTACCTTCATGTGAGCTTCTGCATCATTATGACAACGGAGTCGCTTAACGATAATGGTACGGGCGTTTGGTAGAAGCCGAATAATACACCAGGGATGAAGTTGATCGCGGTAAGGCATTGGATAGAAAAGCATAGGAAAGTTGAGCGACTGCCCCTTGTGCATCGCATGAACGGGTTTCGAGCAGATTTTTCAGCAGCAAAAACTGCTACTCATGCCTGAGCAGGTAAATCTTTGCTCTGTTACTGAGATGTCTGTGTAGAAGATTTCGTAAAATGACAAACTGATGGGGTGCAGCTAACTCTTAAGGTCTTTCGCCCGTTGAGTTGCTACTGCTCCCTTATCTGCATAGCTAAAGCGTAAATCAATTTACGGAAACCGTCAACCATTTTACCCCTGATGACAAGCAAGCCCGAACGATCGCCATTGATGAGACTCAGAGTGCAACGCTTTTTGACTCAACAGCAGTTGGCAGATGCGTTAGGAGTGACTGAGACAACGGTAAGGAATTGGGAAGCAGGGCGATCGCAGCCTAAATTATCTCCTGCTCAATATAAAAAACTACTTGAGATTTTGCAGATCACTTCTGATGAGCTGCCTGACGAATTTGGCTATCTAGAGGGGCAAGATGAGACTTAACCCAACTACACATAAGGCTTCTTAAGTAATCCTCTGATAAAATTCAGGTCAATTCCAATCCAGGTTCAAACTATTCCAAATATGTTCAAACTTGCTTCCTATTTGCAGCAAGAATTTACTCGATGTGCATTACCTGGCTGGACGTGTCATTCTGAAAGCCGTCTTCTTCCCCTTGAGCTTGAGAAGTATCTAGGCTATAGACCTCGTGCAGACGTTTTACTGGAACGAGATGACGGTTCAAAACGCTTATGGATAGAGTTTGAAATTAGTCGTGCTGATCCAGTCGCTAACCATGCTAAATTCGCTACTGCTCATCTTTTCCAACCACAATTGGAGAATGACATCTTTATCAGTATGGTGAGTTCTCATGTTGATTTAGGTAGACGAAATTTAGCAGCAAATACAATTTTGCTGATGCGATGTGTCGGTATGAATGCCTTTCAAACAGTTCTATTACCGCAGTTTTCGCCAAGACAAATTAGCCAGCTAAACCAATTGCCACAAAAAGAACTGGAGCAGGAGACACTGCATATAGAACGTGAAATTGAGCGTGTGACTTCTATATCGCAGGTAGTTACAACAACATCAGATAAGCGAATTTACTTTGCGAGTGACATCCCCGATGTGATGTTGAACTTAAAACGATGGAATCAGGAAATTTCAACTGCAAGAGGTCGAGCATTATGGGGAAAGAGAACAGTCACTTACTTTGTGTTCGATCCAAAAACTAGACTTTTTGCACCTTCTAAATTTTGTGCCTACATACCAGTAGAATCAGCCGACTTGATTTTGCAGATAAAGTCAAACGGGTTAATGCGACCAGAAATGAATCTTGATTTATATGTGACGCTGGATCAAACTGATAGGCGATTTGATGGACAACGTGCTCGTTTACATCTTACGCAGGGTTTAGCAATGGTTGCTGAGAAAAAATCAGAGAACTTAGTTCTTGCAACTCTTTTTGAGCAATGGTTAGACCAACGCTCAGAGAGTATTTCAGTTCATCCAAATGGAGCAGTCTTCATATCTCCGCCAGAATGGTTTGGGAAATCTAGCAGAGTAAGATCAAGTTTCAATTAAACAGTGAAAAACTTCTCTCTTTATAATTTTTTCGTAAATATTCACTATAACCAGTAATCCATCCTTCTCCCCTTCCCCCGCAGTTGAAGCTTCTGCAACCTCTTGAGAAGATCGCTTGCGTTGACACGGCTTCGGTTGACGTGTCAGTTCAGACAGGTCAAGATGCATCGTCTGCTGTATCAGTTCGTTTAGCCAATCCTCTGCAATGAGCGGTTCTACCTCAACATCCGTCTCCTCCCAATCACTCAACCACCGCATTGCTCTTTGGTGATGTAGATCCGCTAACTGGGCGATCGCCCATCCACCCAATCTGAGCTGGTCAATTTTCAACATCTGTTGCAGAACGGGTTCCACATTTTGCCACAGTTGATTCAAATTAGCCTGTTCTGGCTCAACTAATGCTTGCTCAAACAACTCTCGGATCGCTATTTCTGCCTGAGCAAACATAGGGAAGTTCCTTACTTTGCCTTTAAAGGACAGGGTGAGATCGGGCACTCACAAGGTTCTAGACGGATCGGTGGCTCGAACTCCGTGATGCCGTATCGCTCCTTCAACGTTACCAAAACCTTTTGTAGGTAGGACTTTACCTGCCCATTGGTCATACCCATGCAGTGGATTGGTTCGGTTTCTGCCAGTTTGTCTGACCCTCGCCATACCGTTACGGCTACTGCATGAAGGTGAGCGTCCTTCCTTGCTTCTCGGTAAAGGTAAAGTAGCCCGATCGCTGGAAACTCAACTGGAACAGCGATTTTATCTGTTTCCGAGACCGTTGGTTCCTGACGTTGAGACGGCGATCGCTTCCCCCGTCGTTTGGCATTACTTTCAATTCGATGACGGTAGTGCGATCGCCGTCGATGACAGCGTTTAGGGTTCCAGCAATCATCACCCGACTCACCGTGAAGTTGTTGAGCTTGGGCGACTGAAAGCTGGCTACAGTGCAGACATTTTGCCTGGGTAGGGCGTGGCATCCGCTTGGGCGCTGAAGTACAGGTTTGTAGCGTTAGTTTTTGTGTAGTACAGCTAAATTTTTATTTGTTAAACGTAAATCCTGCATTGTTTTTCTATCAATTCATAAAGCTAATAGAGAGGTAACATGAAGCAATAGTGGCCTCTTGTCACACCAGAGTCCCCTTCCATATCTAAAATCAGGATAATGAAATAGTCTTTAGGATAATAGATTTCTAGATATAGCAGAATTTCATCCCACATTTTGCTAGGTGACCTTTTAGATTCATCTATACAGTGCTCCTCTTTCAAATATCCGAGATGAATTTCTTCATAGGATGAATTCTTAATTTCAACGCACACAATTCCTCTACCAAGTTCTTGATAGCTTTTGGCAGCATGTTCCTTGATAGATACTCCTAGTAAAGAGAAGATGTTGCGAGGCACTGGAAGAAGACGGTGATAGAACTCAGGACTATACAAAAAATCCTCTTCCCAAGTTTCTGAGACCATAACATTTGGTTTTCTTTTCTGTCTCTTCTCCTCAAAAGTTCGTCTGCTCTTATTTTGGAATCCTTTTCCACCCTTCTTACCGTTTTTTTGCTGTTTTGCCTCAAATCGCATCCCATAGATTGCTGCAATCTCACTAATTTCCTCCAATGTCTCAGGAGAAGCAGATTGAAGCAATGACGTTAACTGAAGCATTCTGCGATACAGAACAGTGTCGGGATGTTGCTCGCCTAGAGTTTTAATGCTAATTTTTAGAGCTTTCTGCCAAAGCTTTTCTGCTTCATCAAACTCGTGCTGATGTAGGTGGAGTTCAGCTAAATTATGTAAGCTAGTAGCTACATCGGGATGGCTCTCGCTCAATGAATTTTTCCTGATCCTTAGAGCCTCTAAATATAGGGACTTAACTTTATCAAAATAGTTTTGTTTGAAGTAAAGGACACCTAAGTTGTTAATACTTATCGCCAAGTATGGATGGGTTATATTTAACTTTTCTTTTCTGATCTCAAAAGCCTTTAAAAGTAATGGTTCGGCTCTTTCAAATAAACCTATTTCTGTATAAAGCCACCCTAAGTCATTCAAAGTATCTGCGTAGGAAATAAGAATATCGGTTTCTAGACCTTGAGGAATCTGCTTTAGTAAATTTTCCTTAATTGTAAGGGCTTCTATTAGATGTGATTCAGCTTTCTTAAAGCGTTTCAAGTCAATGTAAAGAAGCCCCAAATTATTTAAGACAGAAGCAGTATTCAGATCATTTTTATTGTTCGTCTCCTTCTTGATATCTTCTAGAACTTGTAGGAATACTGGCTCGGCTTTATTGTACTGCCCTTGTTTCTGATAAGCTAATGCCAAACGGTTATAAACAATAGGTAAAAGTGCACGACTTATGTTATTCTTAGAGGATTTAATTTTCCCTAGAAAATAGCTACACCAGGTTTCACAAATCTTATACAAGCCCTGAGTATGATAAAAATTCATCAATCCATTAAAGGATATAAAAATTGCATCATCTTCTAAGTACACGAATAGTTCTTTAACAACCTCTTCTAGATGAGGCACGAAGAGAGCAACAGCTTGAATCTCGCTATAAACTGGCACTTGAGGCAAATTCTCTATGATTTCCACGATTTTTGCGGAAACTAGCCTTTTGAAGTTTATCGATTGAACTGAACTATCTAATTTCTCACTGAAAAACTGCTTTACTAACTGATGTGTTCGATACATTCCGTCACCAGCCCTCATCAAAAGATTCAGCTTTATCAGAGCAGACCGAGAAGTTTCAAGGCTTTCCCTCAGATCTTGTAATAAATCTTCTGCAAGACTCTCCGGCTCTTGTTGAAGATCTCTAACTGCTTGCATTGCTATTCCATTCATTGCCAGTCCTGGTAAGCATAGCTCCTCTGAAACCTCTTCTACTAATGACCAAGGGATAAGAGCTAGAGCAAACAAGCTAACTAGACAACCTAATTCTTGAGTATCTGCATCTAAACGTTCCCAACTAAGCTCAAAAGCAGCAGAAACGCCTAACTTAGCTGTCATCACAGCATCAGCTTCGCTTAATGCTGGATGACTAAGTCCTTTCGGTAGTGCTCAAGATGTAATGATGGAGGCGTAGAGTTTTTACTGTTTTCCTACC
>ERZ1066116.350-NODE-350-length-10318-cov-16.724447_pt1 | contig 10318 bp, 15 predicted proteins | sample MGYA00382763_ERZ1066116 | MGnify/ENA primary metagenome ERZ1066116 (study PRJEB33369, sample SAMEA5778346) | biofilm metagenome | biome: Industrial cooling water; feature: Water cooling tower basin; material: Biofilm | place: United Arab Emirates | collected...
CGCGCCAACGAAGGCCGTCGTCTGTTTGCAAAGTACTTCCATGCCCTGTGGAACTAAACATAAGTCCATTCGCCGCGCTCAATGCGCGCTCTTACACCCTGGGCACCCCTGTAACCATAGTGACGTCCTGCTGCTGACACAGACGGAAATACGTTCCCCAGATGATCCCGAACGGCCCGCGTTCGGGGATTCGAGAGTATCATAGCAGAGCGCTTTTCATCTGTCAGGCGTTCTTTCTTGATTTGTGACATTTGTTGTTTAGCTGCGTCTGTGTGATGTTTCCCGTACATGCTGTTGCGCTCACCCGCACCGGTGCCTGCTTGCTTACGCGTTCTGCTGATCTTTTCACGAGTGGCTTGCGTTCGAACAGCACCAACGTTGACCCCCAATCGCTTCATCAAAGCGCTGTGTTTTTGCTTTCGGTCCTCAGACCAACGCACTCCGTGTAAGGGATGGTTGTCGCCACGTGTTAACTCCACATAACGCCGCTTGGTAGCAGCATACAAGCGACCAACAGGTCGCTTGCCTTGTGTTGAAGTAGAGTTCCATTGCGACATCATCAAGCATGCGTACGCCATACTTGCACGATGTTTTTGACTTACACACATTCTTGGTAACAGCAAGTGACACACGTAGTGTTCGCGGGCGGTTAACGCTACAATGTTGTTACGCTTGTTGTCGCCACCTAGTGATCTGGGGATAATGTGGTGTCGCTCATAGTACTCACCGCTTGTTGTTGAACGTTGTTGTGCGTTAAAAATGATGGAATAGTACCAGTGCGTATATTTGGTGTTGTTGAACATAAACTTTCCTCTCTAGTTGTATTTATGTCTCGTATCATCTTTCTTGACATCGACGGTCCTATGATATCGTCAAGGTGTCGGTTCCTCGCCACGCCCAAGCACATTGAGATCCCGTGGGGTCAAGAAACGAAGCGCGTGTTCGCTACGTTTGATCCATGTGCTGTAGGTCTGCTCAACAGACTGATCAGTCTGTCTGGTGCGAAGCTCGTCATGTCAAGCTCGTGGGCGATGGCGATGAACAAGGCAATGATTCGCCGCGTGTTGAAAATCAACGGAATCGATCCAAAGCATCTGCACAAGGATTGGATCACTCCCCGTAAGATGTCGAGCTATCGTGTCAACGAAATCAGCTGGTGGTTAGACGACCATCCAAACGTCGTTGACTATGTTGCCGTCGATGACGCAGACCTAGACATTGAGTGGGTTCCTAAGTGCGTCAAGTGTGATGAGCACGAAGGGTTCTCGTGGCGCAACTTCCTTGAATGTTGTGTTCATCTTGACGCTTACGACAAACCGGAGGAAGATCGCAACAAGACGCGCGAGATGTACTTGAACACAATCGAGTACTACAAGAAGTGCGAAATCTGGCGAACAAAGCGTTCCCGGGAAGAAGGGCAGCACCTTACGTGGGAAGCTGCAGACCTTGTCTTTCCAAAGAACCCTCCCAACAAGGATCCTGAATGACCCGCATCAATCTCGTCGACCCATCGGAACTGTATGACCAGCACCTGATTGCTGAGTACAGGGAGATCCGTTTGCTTACGGCAAACCTCCGCCGGTCGTTTGAGACATCAGGTCTATCGAAAGACAAGATCCCCAAGCAATTCACGCTGAATAGCGGCCACGTGTTGTTCTTCAAGGACAAGGGTCGGTACATCGTCAACCGCTACAACGCACTGATCGAAGAGATGCGCAACCGTGGGTTCACACCACAGCACGAGCAGATTGACATCACTGTGTGGCGGCCTGGATTCTACAACGACTGGACGCCGACGGAGCGGGATAAGGATCTCGTCCGTGAGCGAATCGCTCTCCGTGTTTCGCAACGCCCAGGGTGGTACAGGTATTACGGCAAGCCCGTAGAAAGCAAGAAATCATGAAGCTAATCCAATGCCCCGACAGCAACCAAACCTTCTTCCCGTCGCGCACGTACGTGTTCGTTGGCGGTGGAATCTCAAACTGCCCTGACTGGCAGCGCGAGATGATCGCACGGTTCAAGGACATGCCGGACGACTTCGTTCTGATGAACCCCCGCCGCGCCGACTTCGACATCGACGATTCGCTTGCAAGCGAATTCCAGATCGAGTGGGAACATCACCACCTCGACAACGCCGACGGTGTGATCTTCTGGTTCCCGTTCCATACGCTGTGCCCGATCACGCTGTATGAGCTGGGCGTGTACGCTGCATCCGGCACACCAATCTTCGTTGGCTGCCATCCGGGATACGCACGCGCGTATGATGTTCGCAAGCAGCTGTCACTGATTCGTCCAGAGGTCGTTGTTCACGACAACTTCGAGCCGCTTGTCGAACAAGTGAAAAGCTGGTACGCTTCACGTAGTTGAAGTCTGGCCTACCGCTGGTCTCCTTTCAAAGAGACTAGAGGAAAGTCGGGGCTGCATAGAGCAAGGATTGTCGCTCTGTGGGAGAGGACTCTCGTACCAGGCTAAAGTTCAAGTCCTGGCTCTCGAAAGAGATGGAGGGTTCTCGCCTGTACCACAACGACTCTGCAGCAAGCCAAACAGTTCCTTTTGACTCTGCTCGACGAGGGAACGGGTTGGTGCACCATTGACCGGGAAGGAAAGCCCGCGAGGACAGATAATCGGACCCACTGACCGCTAGCCTCGAAAGGGTCTAGCTAGTAAGCCGAACCTGTAGATGAATGGTAGGCACGTCTCACGACGCACAGAACTCCGCTTATAGGACTTCAACCCCATAAATACGCTGATGGGACCTTTTGGGAAAACCGTCAAGCTGAAAGACACGTCCCCCACGCATCCGGGGATGTTGGGGACGATCATCAACATTAGTCCCGAGACTCATCTGTACTACATTCAGTTTGAAGACGGTACACGCGAATGGGTCCACTCTGAGCATATTGTCGGCATTCGCCGCCCATAACCAGATTCCAGTAGATGTCCTACAGGAACATCAACAGGAGAAGTCTATGTTCGGCATCGACCTTTTCTCACTCGTGGTTGGTATCGCTCTTGGTGCTACATTCCCAGCTTTCTTCAAGATGGTTTGGGCGTGGGTCAAGAACACAAAGGCGTACGCTACGGTAATGGGCTGGTTCGGCAAGTAACCAGCAACAGTTCGCAGGGGATCAAGCGGTTTTGCTTGTACCCTAGCGAACTTGACTATATACGTATGTTGACATGAGGGCGGAGCGCCTATATCATTTCAACATCGTTAAGGAAGTCAGGACCTCAAATACTGACACATCAAGCGATTGGATAGACCGATCGTGTTCATCATGCAAAGGAGCTTTGCCATGTCTCGTAATCTCATTCTCAACACCGACTCATACAAGCCGTCTCACTTCCTGCAAACGCCGCAGGGAACGGTCAACCAGTTCTCGTACATCGAGAGCCGCGGTGGTCTATACCCCGTCACGCTGTTCGCTGGTCTGCAGCCTTTGCTCAAGGAAGACCTGAGCAAGCCGATCACGCGCGAAGACATCGAGGAAGCCGCAGAAGTGCTGACCGCACACGGCGAACCGTTCAACCGCGCTGGTTGGGAGTACATCCTCGAAACGTATGGTGGCTACCTGCCGCTGTCGATCAAGGCGGTTCCCGAAGGTACCATCATCCCGACGCACAACGTCCTCGTCACGGTCGAATCGACCGATCCGAACTGCGCATGGCTCGTTTCGTACGTCGAAACGATGCTACTCCGCGCTGTGTGGTACATGACGACGGTCGCAACGCAGAGCTGGACGATCAAGCAAGTGATCCGCGAAGCGCTGGAAAAGACCGGCGACGTCGGTGGTCTGCCGTTCAAGCTGCACGACTTCGGTGCGCGCGGCGTCAGCTCGTACGAATCCGCTCAGCTTGGCGGTGCAGCTCACCTGATCAACTTCCTCGGCACCGACACGACTCCTGCCCTCCAGTTCATCCGCAAGATGTACAACACGTCGGCGATGCCTGGGTTCTCGATCCCCGCTGCTGAGCACAGCACGATCACTCCGTTCGGTCCGGAAGGTGAGGTCGATGCGTACCGCAACATGATCAAGCAGTTCAGCCGCGAAGGCTCGATCTACGCTGTCGTGTCCGACTCGTACGACATCTACAACGCCGTCGAGAACCTGTGGGGCGGTGTCCTCAAGGAAGAAGTGATCGCTGCAAAGGGCTTGCTCGTCATCCGTCCTGACTCCGGTCACCCCGCAACGGTCGTCCTCAAGTGCGTGCAGCTGATCGACAAGAAGTTCGGCTCGACCGTCAACAGCAAGGGCTACAAGGTGCTGAACAACGTTCGTGTCATCCAAGGCGACGGGATCAACGAACAGTCGATCCGCGAGATCCTGGAAGCGCTGATCAGTAACGGCTACAGTGCTGACAACGTCGCGTTTGGCATGGGCGGCGCTCTACTGCAAGTCGTCAACCGTGACACGCAGAAGTTCGCGATGAAGTGCTCGGCGATCCAAATCGGCAACAAGTGGCTCGACGTGTTCAAGGATCCTGTCACCGATCCTGGCAAGAAGTCGAAGAAGGGTCGCCTCAAGCTGATCCGCATGGATCACGACGGTTCGTACCACACGGTTCGCGAAGATGTGTTCGTCAAGGGACCGCACGAAGACGTGCTCGTTGAGGTGTTCCGCAACGGCAAGATCCTCAAGGAATACACGTTCGAAGAGGTTCGCGCAAACAGCGAGAAGTAACCAGAAGGCCCGAAAGGGCCTTCTTCACATGCGGGGTGTAAAATGATGCAGAACATCACAATCGAAATCTCTGAGAAGGAACTGGAGCAGATCGTTCGCGATCGTGTCCGCTTGGAATGGAAGCGAGACGTCGTCGACTTCTCAATTGAGCTACAAACATGCGGCTCGGGGTACGGAATGGGTGAGACGACTGAAAAGCGGTTCAAATGCATCAAGGTTCGCCTGAACCCTGATCTACCGAAGCCTGAGAAGTACGAACGCGGCTACTGAGCCAGCATGAAAAACCGGCCGAAAGGCCGGTTTCTTTTTGGGTCAACGGGTTAAATGCCGTAACCCATTGGAATGAATGGTGATCTACACCCCTCTTCGACGTATCATTCAGTTCGTCGAAACCTTCAACATCAGAACAACGTATGTCCGAGCCTAGAATTGGTGTGCTGATCCCAGCATACAACGAAGAACTCGTCCTCAAGGGCACGATTGATGCTCTCGTTGCGGCCGACTGTGCTCGTAAGGACATCTACGTTGTTGATGATCGGTCAACAGACCGTACGCACCAGATCGCAATTGAGTGCGGTGTCAACATCTACACCGTTCCTGAGAACGGTGGTAAGGCACGCGCTCAGGTTGCCGCTCTTGAGCACTTCGGTCTGTTGTCGAAGTACGACTGGATGATCTTCCTCGATGGTGACACAAAGGTCGATCCGTACTTCATCAATGCGATGCATGAGGCGGCGGTCAACGATCCTTCTGTTGCGTTGTATGTTGGTCAAGTCAAGTCGGTTGAAAACGACCATGTGTTTTCCGCTCTTCGAGCGGTCGACTATGCATACGGGCAAGACGTTGCTAAGCACGGTCAAAGCAACTTCAATGTGATCTTCGTGTCACCAGGATGTGCGTCAATGTATCGATGTGATGTGCTGGCGCAGCTACATATCGACCACCTGACGCTTGCGGAAGATATGGACTTGACGATGCAAGTTCACCGTGCAGGGCATAGAGCCGTGTATCTGCCGAAGGCGATCGTCAACACACAAGATCCAAGCACGCTTCGTGACTATAGCAAGCAGATGCTGAGGTGGTTCCGTGGCTTTTGGCAAGTCGTTCTCAAACACAAGGTGTTTGGATTCGCGAAGAAACAGCGCGTCGACTTTTACATTTGGTTGCTCGTGCTTGATTCGATCTTGTTCAATCGCATTCTGTGGATCGTTGGCCTTTGTATTGCCCTGCCTGAAAGGTGGTGGCAGTTCCTTCTGATAGACGTTGGAATGATGGCAGTTGTTGCATGCTACGGAGCATATAGGACGAAACGAACCGACATCTTGAAGAAATTCCACGCAATTTACGTACTCGGTTTCGTCAGTACTCTGCTATACATCCGAGCACTAATAGAGATCGTGATTCTCCGCAAGGAGATCCTAGCCTGGAACAAAGTCAAACGATATGACTTCAGTTCCAACCAAGCTGCATAGTGCAGCATTTCAACCTGAAAGGAAAGTGAAAATGAAGAAGTTTGTACTCGCGGCTGCAATGCTGGCAATGTCGTTCGGTGCTGTCGCTCAGTCGAGCGCGCCTGGCTCTGCCTGGGCCAACCTGACCTACAACCCGTCGCCGATCAAGGGCACGCCCGAAGATGACAACACCCTCCTGCAGGGTCGTGTCGAGCAGGGCCTGATCGTTGGTCGCGTCGGTGGCTTCCGCGTCAATACGTTCGGTGCCGTCAACTTCAGTGCCGACAACAACGGCTTGGCATACAACAACAAGGTCGCTCCGATGGTCGGCGTCAAGCTCCAGCGCGACCTCGGCCAGCGTGGGATCGTTGAATTCGGCGTGCAAGTTGTTCACCAGAACAACTTCCGCGGCGTGACGGCTGGTCCTTCCAGCGGCACGGGCGTTCAAGCGTTCGTGTCCGTGTGGAACGGCTGGGATCTGAAGAAGTAAGGAGAGAAGCATGTACTCTGGTAACGCAGTTGTTGTCAATTTCCTCATGCGGTTTCCGGTTCTCATTCCGGTTGCAGCTGCCTTGGGAATTGCAACAGTAGTTCCGGTGGAAGCGCCACCAGCACCCGTGCCCGTTGTGGCACAGGTTGCTCCTCCTGTCATCGTCCCTCCAGTGCCGAAGGTTCTGCCTCCCGTCGAAACGCTGTGTCCTCCCAAGGAAAAGCTGACCAAGGCTGAGCTGGCAAAGCTCACTCCCAAGGAGCGTGGCGTCCTGACCGTCAGGGGCTGCATCAAGGGATGACAATGAGCGATGTGGTAGTAGACATTGCAGCAGCGTTGATCTGCTTTGCATCAACGTGCCACAATGCTCTCGTTGGCGAAGACACGCCTCGGGGTGAGTTCACTCTTGCCCCGTACTCAATCCAAGATCCTCGCTACGGCGGGGATCTTCTTGTGTTCAAACATGATGGGACGGGTGTGTATGCGATCCATCGTGTTCTTGACATTCCCGATCAGCAGCGCCTTGCACGCATTCGCAGTCCGTATGCTCGCCATCGCATCACGATTACTGCGGGATGTGTAAATGTCGAGCCAAACGTCTACGACGAACTGATGGCGTGCTGCTCTAACTCAAAGGTAATCATCAAATGAAAGCCCTAGTCGCACTGCTCCTTGCGTTTGTTAGCTCACTTGCATTTGCGAATGGCAGATGCCAAGGTCTCGTTCCCAACGACCGTGGATGTCAAATTGAGCTGTCCTTCGTCCCTGTGATCATGTACCACAGATTCGAAGCAGACAGTGCTCCTAGTCGCGAAAACATCACGCCACAGGCGTTTGAGCAACAATTGCAGTGGCTGCACCGTATGGGGTATGCAACTGTGACGATCTCACAACTCGTTGACTCAATGGAAGGTCGTAGCGAACTCCCTGCAAAAGCGATTGCAATCACAATTGACGACGGGTGGACAACCGCCCTTGACGCAGCGGCTCTGCTCAACAAGTATGGGATGAGCGCTACGTTTTATGTGATTAGCGGAAAGTTTGAGCACGCCACGTATCTCAACAAGCAGCAGGTCGCAGACCTCGCCGCTAATCCAAGGTTTGAGATTGGAGCTCATACGCACACTCACTTCCTTGAGTGGATGGAGGACTTGACGAAACTCGACACGCGTGTGGCAGTTGGTGAGATGTTGATGTCGAAGCAATTGATCGAAGACACAATCAAGCAGCCCGTACGAACGTTTGCTTGGCCGTTTGGATATGTTCGGCCCGAGATGCTTCGCTTTTCGGGAGCGATTGGATTCACGTCAACAGTCCACGTCAATGCAGACAGCGTCAACACAAGAGGGATGTCGGGATTGGATGTTAGGCGCGTAAATATAGACGGTCGCTGCACACTTGAGCAGTTCAAGTACATTGTGACAACCGGCCGTCTGGAGCGCTGTGATGAAAAAGCTGTTAGAGTGGTTGAAGAAACTGTTCGGTAAGAAGCCTACGCCCGTGCCTGCACCTGCCCCTACGCCAACCCCTGCCCCTACGTTTGTTGCTGACTTCTCGTCGGGCAAGATCGATCCAGCGGTATGGACGGTTTCAACGTGGACAGCGCCTGGCGGTAATCCAATCCACAAAGGTAGGTTCGACGCGAAGCATGCATTCGTTCAAGATGATGTTCTGTGCTTGATGCTGACGCAGTCAAAAGACTCTTCGGGTGTTGTCGAATCTGTCGGTGCAGAGTTGGCATCCGTCAAGCAATTCTCTTACGGCACGTATGAATGGGTAGTACGCGCAAGCTCGACAGCTAGCACGCCAACGCAGAGTGGATCTCCCGTCTCCGGTTCGATCACAGGCTGCTTTGTGTACCGTTCTCAAGCTGAAACGGAGATTGACGTAGAGGTTGAAGGCAACGAACGCCATCATCTAACGCAGTATACAAGCTGGGTAGGCGAGTCCAAACCGAATCAGTCAACACCCATCATGCCAAGTTCTGGAAAGCCGCATGAGCGGTTCTTCAAATACGCGTTCAAGTGGTTGCCTGGGAAGATCGAATTCTACCGCGACGGTGTGCTTGTAGCTACTCACACACAAGTCGTCCCCGTCCTTCCTGCGGCCGTGATGATCAATCACTGGGGAACCAACAACGCGAACTGGGGCGGTCTAGCAACCCCAGGTACGACACGGTACATGTGGGTCAAGAGCTTTAGCTACACACCGCTGTAAAAAAGGCCGCATCAGCGGCCTTTTTGTTTACATGTACGTGAATACGTAGTGTGTGACAAAGCCAGCAACGGCTGCACCCGCAATTACATCACGCCAGTGGTGGTTCTTTGAAACGACGCGGCTCAGACCGGTCAAGAATGCCAGAGCGAGCGGAACCGCTGCCCACATCCACCCAAACACAGCTGCAAACACCCACGCACCAGCAAATGCGCTGGATGTGTGACCGCTTGGGAAGCTGTCCTCACCACCGTTGGGACGTGTGCCAAGTGATGTGTGATTGAACAACATCTTCATCAGATGTGTGATCACCATCGTTGCAATGACGACTGTCAGCCACTTACCTGCGAGAGGTAGTCCGGCAAACGCAATCGCCATTAGCGCACCCCAAGGGACAGCATACTGCAGAATGTCGCCTACAGCGCGGAGCTTCTCAGCACCGCCGGCAGCCTTTGTGATATGATCTTTCAGTTCGCTAAAGTTGAACATGTTGTGCTCCTTAAATGTCATAGTTGACGTCATATTTACTACTCTCAGGGTTTAACCCTTTTGCCAGTAAATACCCTCATTCAACCATCATGAGGTATTCCTATGGCAAACAAGCGCGCTCTTATCGTCGGCATCAACTACCCTGGTACAGACAGCGAACTCCGCGGCTGTGTCAATGACGCAAACAACATGGAAGCTCTCCTCAAGACGCGGTTCGGTTTCACCGACGTCGTCAAGCTCCTTGACAATGATGCTACGACAGCAGCAATCATGGCGGGGCTTCACGAACTCGTTGATGGTGCGATGCCTGGTGACACGCTTGTGTTCCACTACAGCGGCCACGGTTCTCAAGTGTATGATAAGAGCGGCGATGAGGCCGACCGCTTTGATGAAATCATTTGTCCTGTCGATCTTGACTGGCGCGACAAGGTGATCACAGACGATCAAATGAAGGCAGTGTTCGACACTGTTCCTGCAGGCGTCAATCTAACAGTGATTCTTGACTGCTGCCACAGTGGATCAGGACTTGATCAGGCAAACGCCTATCAACCGCTCGGATTGGGCGAAGCGCGTACAATTAGCGACGGCGGTCGCTATCTTGCACCGCCTGCAGAAATGTTGGCAGAAATGCAGGCAGCCGCAGCTATGCCAAAGCCACGTTCCGTACAAAGCCGCAGTGTTAACTCTACGGCAATGCTGATCACGGGGTGCCAAGCAAATCAGACGTCAGCTGATGCATACATTGACGGCACATTCCAGGGTGCTGCAACATACTCTCTGCTCCAAGCGCTGAAGTCAGGTGCTGACACATACCGTTCGATGATCGTCTCAATGAACAACTTCATGGCACGGTTTGGCTACACACAGCGTCCAGAACTGAATGGACCTGAAGCATTGTTTGATAACAGGTTCTTAGCGCCACTCGTAGATGCAGCTCCAGCTCCAGCTCCAGCTCCAGCTCCAGCTCCAGCTCCAGCTCCAGCTCCAGCTCC
>ERZ1066116.370-NODE-370-length-9638-cov-9.964834_pt1 | contig 9638 bp, 10 predicted proteins | sample MGYA00382763_ERZ1066116 | MGnify/ENA primary metagenome ERZ1066116 (study PRJEB33369, sample SAMEA5778346) | biofilm metagenome | biome: Industrial cooling water; feature: Water cooling tower basin; material: Biofilm | place: United Arab Emirates | collected...
CATCAAAGTGACGCCGCATCAGCTCAGGCACGCCTTCGCCGTGCACATGCTGGCGATGTTGATCCGCAAGACGATCGCTGAGGCGGACTCTGATGAGCGCGATCCTTCATCGGCCGCCTATCGTCGCTTGCTCGGCGATCCGCTGCACACGGTGCAACGACTCCTTGGCCATGCGAGCATCGAGACGACCTACATCTATCTCGATCATTTGGCCGGGCTGCAGGATACCGTGGACCAGGCTGTCGAAGAGCTGCTTGGCCCATCCGTACGTGCCGCGGCGTGACGCGCCCGCGCAAAGGCCGACGCGTCGCCTTCGCCAAGGACGACACAGCGCCGTCGCAGGACGACAAGATCGCCGGTCTTCGCTTCACCATTGAGCCGGCGCACGGCGGCTCGGTGGTGCTCGATTTCGTCGACTTGAAGCCGCGGCGCCTGGCGCTCGCCTTCGCCAAGACGCTGCGGTCCATGGGCCAGGCCGGCGGCGCCCTCGGCGCGCGTTCGACCATAAAGCAGCATGCTTGCGCCTATCGCATCTTCTTTGCGTATCTCGCCGAGACGGGTGCGCGCGTGCGCGGCCCGGAGGATTTGCGCGCGTCACACATTGATGGGTTCGAGAGCTGGCTCGAAGCGGCTGGCAAGCGTCCCATTCACCGCCACACGCTGATCGCCAAGCCGCTTCAGGCGCTGCGTGCCCTGGACGCCGACACGCCCTCGTTGCTGACGCCCGATCTCAAGCGGCGTTTGAGCTACACCAGCGCCCGTCCGATCGGCCGGTCCACGCCGCGCGATGCGTATTCGCCATTTGTCGCGCGCCAGTTGAGAGAAGCAGCTCGCGCCGACATCGCCGCCATTGCCCGGCGCGTCGGCTCTGGTCCCGTCAGTGTCGCCGAGGGCGGCGGCAGGCAAGACCTGCTTGATCAGATTCACGCCATCATCGCCAGCGACGGTTCGATCCCGCACACCCATCGGCATGTGTTGCGCATCTATGCGCTTCGATCCTTGGCGCGTGCGCCATTTGTCGCCCTCGTTCCGCTCATGCATAGCCGCCATTGTATGCTGGCCGCCGATCTGGTTCCGTTTCTGGTGCTGTTGTCGATCGAGACGGGGCTGGAGATCGAGTGCCTCAAGGCGCTCCGCGTCGATTGCCTCAAGCATCCCAAGGCCGGCACGATCGAGATCCATTATCGCAAGCGCCGCGCGCGCGGCGATGAGTTCAAGCACATCCGCGTCCGCGACGCAGGCCCGATGACGCCGGGCGGCGTCATTCGCGCGATCTTATCGCTTACGGAGCGCGCGCGCCGTTTTCATCCGAGCGACAGCCTTTGGGTCTATTGGCGCGACGGCGCTCTCCGCGACGTGATCAAGCAGCCTGAGTGGACAGTCACCGCCTGGGTGAAGCGGCATAACATTCGCGATGACGATGGCGCGTTGGTTCACCTCACGCTTTCCCGGCTGCGCAAGACGCATAAGGCGCTATGGTATTTAAAGAGCCAAGGCGAGATCGCGCGCTTCGCTGTTGGGCATACGCCCGAGGTCGCCGCGCGCCACTATGCCGACATCCCATCGCTGCGCCCGATCCATGAGGCGGCGGTCGCGTGCGCTTTTCAGGAGGCCCATGACAGCGCGCTCAAGCTGCGCGTCGTGACGCCAAGGCAGGAGACGGCGCTGCGCCGCAAGCGTCGCGAAGCGGCCGCTCTCGACGCCGCCCAAGATGTGTGGCTCGCAACTTGTTCCGGTTTCACCCAAAGTCCGCACGCGCCGGCGGGCGCCCCATGTCCACATGCGGCGTGGGCCTGCCTTGAGTGCCCCAACGCCATCATCACCGCCGCCAAATTGCCGGCGCTGTTCGCCTTTCTCGATTTCATCGAAAGCGAGCGCGCTGGCCTCTCCGCCGCTGACTGGCGCGCCAAGTTCGGTCAGGCTCATGCGCGCATCACCCAGCAGATCCTGCCCAAATTTCCCAAGACGATTGTCGCCAAGGCCCAATCGGCGCCGCGGCCGCATCTGCATTTGCCGATCGAGGTGAGAGGATGACGGCGCTCGCCTCTCGTCCCAGCGCCGATCATGTGCTTGACCGGCGCCCCGCTCTGGAGAGCGCGCCGCTCCGGCCAGGGTTTTCACGCTCCAAGCTGTCGCGCTTTGGCGATGCGAGTTGGGACTTTTCGCCAGCGGTGATGCGCGCCAATACGCGCCGTTGCCACATCACCGCGCACTTTGGCGACATCCGTGATACCCGCCTCGTCCGGACGCTTAAGGAGTTCCTCTACGCCCGGCTCAATGTCGATCTGCCCGGCACGCGCGCGCGCCTGCCGCCATCGATGCTGCGCGCCTATTTCAATCGCACGCGCCGCTTTCTTGATTTCGTTGTCGAGCAATTGGGCGTTTGCGACCTGATGCGGGTCGATCAGCCCCTTGTCGAAGCGTACTTCGCCAGCCTGCGTCAGGGGGCCAGCCGCTCCCGCTATCAGATCGCCCACCTGCTTCAGATCGTCGTCGAGCTGCATCTTTACAGCGCGCATATGCCGAGCGGCGGTTTGCGTTTCGCGCCTTGGCGGGGGCGCGCCGCCTATCAAGTCGCCGGCGCCCGCAACACACCGGGCGAGTGCAGCACGCCGCGGCTGCCGGAGAGCATCATCGAGCCCTTGCTCGCCTGGTCGATCAAATACGTCAACGTCTTCGCCCCCGATATTCTCGCCGCCCGCGACGAGTGGGAGCGTCTTAAACGTCGCGCTGAGCGTATCCGCGCCGAGGACGCCCAGTTCCCACACGCCGCGCGCTGTCGTCGCATAGCCAAGCGCTTTGACAATTTTCTCGAGGCGCGCGCGCGTGATGGCCGCGGCGTTCCCGTCTGGAGCGCGCTGCCTCAAGGCCAAACGTCACGGCCGATCCCGGCATCGTCGTTGATCAATCGCAAGCTCATCGAGCTGATCACCGTTTGCCCGCCGATCACCACGGATCGGCGCATCGATCGCTTGCGGGCCGCGCTCCCCAAGCTGGGCGGCGAGTCAGGCGGCATGGACACGCCAATTTCGCCCAATCCCGACACCGGCAAGCCTTGGCGCGCAGGCTTCGATCTGCTCGCCATCCAGACCGAAGAGCGCATGCTGCAGGCCGCCATCTATGTTGTTTGCGCCTATCTCACCGGCATGCGCGATTCCGAGGTCCAGGCGATGCAGGCCGGATGCTGCCGCTCAATTCGCGGCGAAGATGGCGTCGTCGAGCGCCATCGCATCCGCTCCATCACCTACAAGGGCAGACGCGCTGCGCCGGAGCAGGCCGATTGGGTGACGATCGAGCCCGTCGCAAACGCCGTCAGCGTGCTGCACCGTCTGACAGCGCGCGTTCGCAACGCCGATGGCGAAGACGGGCTTTGGCGCGTGCTCCACCCAAAGACCTATTCCAAGACGCACATCTCCGCCGAGATCGTGCGCACGCTCAATCACTTTCGTGATCATCTCAATGCGCAGTTCGGCGCCCCGGATACGCCAATCATCCCTCCAGGTCCTGATGGCCGGCCATGGCGCATCACCACGCGACAGTTCCGCCGCACCATCGCCTGGCACATCGCCAATCGTCCGTTCGGCGCCGTCGCCGGCATGATCCAGTACAAGCACGCCTCGGTCGCTGCGTTCGAAGGCTATGCCGGTTCGAGCCGTTCTGGTTTCCGCGCCGAGATCGCCCGTGAGCGCGCGCTGGGACAGATCGACGACATCATGAGCTATTTCGACGCGCACCAGGATGGCTTGTCGCTCTCCGGACCAGCCTCCGCGCGCGTGAAGCGTTCGCTCGACGATGCCGCGGGCGAGCTGTCGCCGCTTCCGGGGCGCGTGGCCGACCGCGCCAAGTTGCGCACGTTGCTCAAGGATCTCGCACGCACGCTGCACGTCGGTCCGCTTGCCGATTGCTTCTTCGATCCCGCGCATGCGCTTTGTCTCAAGCGCGCCACTGATGTCGAGCGAGAAGCGCCGGCCATGGCGCTCTGCGAGCCGACACGCTGTCCCAACGCCTGCTTCACCGCGCGGCATCGCTCGGTTTGGGCCAAGGCGCGAGACGACGCGAAGCTGCTGCTCAAGGAGAAACGGCTGTCGCGCGCGCAGCGCACGGTCCTCAAAGCAGACATTGCCCGCTATGAGCGCGTCATCGCCGCCGTTGACGCACCGGCGGCGGCGCCGACATCGCCTCAATGATCGGACACTCAGGCGATGCGTCGCGCGCGCATCGTGCCGTCGTCTGCGAGAGAATACGCTCTAGCTTGCGCAAGTCGGCGATCTTGCGCTTGACCACGTCGAGGTGCTGCGTCGTGAGCGCGTAGACGTCGGCGCATCCCCCGGCGCCGTCAGCGATAGCCAAGAGCGCGCGGATCTCTTCGATCGAGAAGCCGAGTTCGCGCCCGCGCAGGATGAAGCGCAGCCGTTTGGCCAAGTCCGCGTCATAGAGCCGATGGCGTCCTTGCGAGCGCGGCGGGTGCGGCAAGAGGCCGATGCCCTCATAATAGCGAATGGTTTCGAGGTTGCAGCCGACCCGCTCGGCAAGCTCCCCGCGCCGCAACAGGGGCATGAAATCGCGTCGCTTCATCGGCCTGCAAAATCCTCTTGATCCTGTAGTCGCTACAGATTGTATCGTGATCCTGTGATGCAGCAAAGCCCCGATCCCAGTCCTCGCTCGTCCTGGTTCGCCGCCGGCGGCGTCGCTGGCGCCATCCTCGCATCCTCGTGCTGCGTCTTGCCGCTCGTGCTGGTGACGCTCGGGGTCTCCGGCGCCTGGATCGGCAATTTCACTGCGCTTGAGCCTTTGAAGCCAGTCTTCATCGGCGTCGCAGCGATCTTCATCGGGCTCGGTTTCTGGCAGGTCTATTTCCGGCCCAAGCCCAAATGCGAGGACGGCTCGTACTGCGCGCGTCCGCAATCGGCGCTGATCACGCAGATCGCGCTCTGGCTTGCCGCCGCGCTCGTCGTCTTGGCCGCCACCATCGATTGGTGGGCGAAGTTTTTCTATTGAGGAGGCGCCCCATGAAGAAGCTCGTCGTCATCGCCGCGCTCGCCGCACTCGCGGGGCTGGGCGCAATTGTTGCGCTCGCGCCCTTGCAATCGGCGGCGCAGGCACAAGCCCAGGCCGCCCAGGCTCAGCTGCGTACTGCGTCTTTCGCCGTCGACAACATGACCTGTGCGACGTGCCCGATCACAGTGCGCACGGCGATGTCGCGCGTTGACGGCGTGCGCTCGGTCAGCGTCGATTTTGCATCGAAGCGCGCCACCGTGACCTATGATCCAGCCCGCGCGACCACCGAGGCGATCGCGGCGGCCTCGACCAATGCTGGCTATCCCGCCCATCTTGTCACGCCGGCGACATGAAAGCGTGGCCGATCCTCTCGATCGGCGTCGTCGCGGCGGCGCTGTGCTGCCTGTTGACGCCGATCGTGTTGGGGCTGCTCGGCGTCGCCGGCCTCCGGGCGATTGCGGGCGATCTGTTTCTGCCCGTGCTCGCGGGCGTCGCCGCGCTTGCGGCGCTGGCGTGGGGGCTGACTGCATTCAGCCGCCGGCGCGGCGCCAACGATCGCTCGCACAAGAAAGCCTGACATGTCCGATTGCTGCGCCACGTCAAGAAAAGACGACGCCTACGACCTCGCCGTCATCGGCGCCGGCTCCGCAGGCTTCTCGGCCGCCATCACCGCCGCCGAGCAAGGCGCGCGCGTGGCGCTGATCGGACATGGGGTCATTGGCGGCACGTGCGTCAATGTCGGCTGCGTGCCGTCCAAGACCATGATCCGCGCCGGCGAAGCATTGCATGGCGCGCGCACCGCCAGCCGCTTTGACGGCATCGTGGGAGAAGCGCGCATCATCGATTGGCGCCGCGTCATCGCCGCCAAGGACGATCTGGTCGTCGGCCTTCGCCAGAAGAAGTATATCGACCTGTTGCCTCAGTACGAAGGCGTCTCGTATGTCGAAGGCAAAGCCCGTCTCGCTGATGGCGGCGTCGCCGTCGGCGATCACTTCGTGCGCGCGCCGAAGATCGTTATCACAACCGGCGCGCGGCCGGCGGTTCCGCCAATTCCAGGGATTGACAGAGTCAGCTCCCTCACCAGCACCTCGCTGCTTGAGTTGGACGTCTTGCCAAAGAGCCTGATCGTCGTGGGCGGCGGCTTCATCGGCGCCGAGCTTGCGCAGATGATGGCGCGCATGGGCGTCGCCGTCACCGTGGTGTGCCGCTCGCGCCTGTTGCCGCAGGCCGAGCCAGAAGTTTCCGAGGCGCTTATGGACGTGTTCCGGCGCGAAGGCATCCAGCTCTATTGCGGCGTCGCTTACGACGCTTGCCGCGAGGACGCTGCGGGCATCACGCTCTGCGTCAAAGACGAGGGCGAGCGGATCGAGCTGCGCGCCGAAAAGCTCCTCATCGCGACCGGCCGCGCGCCGAATGTCGAAGGGCTGGGCCTCGCCGAGGCGGGCGTCGCCCAGGACGAGCGCGGCGCCATCGCCGTCGATGCACACATGCGCACCAGCAGAGCTGGCGTCTACGCCGCAGGCGATGTGACCAACCGCGACCAGTTCGTCTACATGGCCGCCTATGGCGCCAAGCTCGCGGCGCGCAATGCGCTAGGCAGCGATACGCTCGCCTACGATAACGCGGCGATGCCGTGGGTCGTGTTCACCGATCCGCAGGTCGCCGGCGTCGGGCTTACTGAAGCGCAAGCCGCCGCCGCCGGGCATGAGGTGAAAGTCTCTGTCGTTCCGCTTGATCAAGTCCCGCGCGCTCTGGCGGCGCGCGACACACGCGGCCTCATCAAACTTGTCGCCGATGCAGGCGCCGACCGCTTGCTCGGCGGCCAAATCCTCGCGCCTGAAGGCGCCGACGCCATCCAGACGCTGGCGCTGGCGCTCAAGCACGCCATGACTGCGCGCGCACTGGGCGACACGATTTTTCCTTACCTCACCACCGTCGAGGGCCTGAAGCTCGCCGCGCAAGGGTTCGAGCGCGATGTCGCCAAGCTCTCCTGCTGCGCCGGATGAGGTGATGCGCCCGCAACGCATGCCCGATGAAGCTTGCGTGCGGCGCGACCTATCGGCGCGCGCCGACAGCTTCCTCGCCGTCTGGGGCGCGCCGATACTCGCGGGGCTGATCGCGAGCTTCGCAGCCCCGTCCATCACATGGGCGGCCGGCGCCTGGTCGGTTGCGCTCGCCTGGATGGGCGCGGCCTGCCTCCTCAACGCTCGTCGCTGCGGACGGCTGCACTGCTTCTTCTCCGGCCCGATCCTGCTTGTCGGGGCGCTGCTCGCAGCGCTTGTCGCTCTGGGCCAACTCGACGCGAACGCCATCGGCTTGGGCGCGATCGTGACCGGTGCGCTCGTCCTCTTCGGTCTGACCTACGCCCTCGAACTGGCTTTGGGCCGTTATCTGCGTCGCGACGCGTAAACCGCGGCAGCGCTCGCCACACATCGCAAAGCCGATCCCCGGCGAATAGGCGGAGCTGGCGGCGCCCGCGCCGGCGCGCAACGGCTGGCGCCGTCCTCCGCTTCGCTGCGGCCCATTCGGGTGCGCGCCGGCGCTAACGAGCGCCGCATCAAGAAGCTCCGCCGCCGGAGATCGGCTCCGGCGTGAATTCGGAGCTTCACCGATGTCCTCTTCTCAACGCGCCAGCATCTATGAACGCATCACCGCCGACATTCTCGCTGCTATAGAACGCGGCGCCGGCACATGGCGCATGCCGTGGCATCACGACGGTTCTCCCGCCGCGCGTCCCATCAATGTCGCCACCGGCATCCCGTATCGCGGCCTCAACATTCTCGCCTTGTGGGCCGCGGCCGAGGACGCAGGTTATGGCCACGGTCTTTGGGGCACGTATCGCTGCTGGGCCAAGCTCGGCGCACAGGTTCGTAAAGGCGAGCGCGCGACGCTCGCCGTGTTCTGGAAGCGCACCGAAAATGGCGATGCTGAAGACGGCGACGACGAAACTTCTTTCAAGCGTTCGCGCATGTTCGCGCGCGGCTTCTCGCTCTTTAACATCGCCCAGGTCGATAACTATTCTCCGCCTGAGATTCCGCGTCTTACCGAGAGCGAACGCATCGCGCGCGCCGAGGCCTTCATCGCTGCACTTCAAGTGCCCATCGTCGTCGGCGGCGACATGGCCTATTATCAGCCGTCGACCGATACCGTGCATCTGCCGCCATTCGAGCGCTTCAAGGACGCCGTGTCTCACGCCTCAGTTTCGATCCATGAACATGCGCACGCGAGCGGAGCGCCGCATCGGCTTGCCCGCGATCTCACCGGCCGCTTCGGTTCGTTTGCGTATGCGATGGACGAGGCGATTGCAGAATTGACCGCGAGTTTTGTGCTCGCCGACCTCGGTCTCGCGTGCGAGCCGCGTCCCGATCACGCCGCTTACCTTGCATCTTGGATCGAGGTTCTCAAATCGGATCCGCGCGCCATTTTCACCGCCGCGTCGAAGGCCCAACAAGCCGCAGACTGGATGCATTCCATGCAACCATCACGCAGCCAAGAGGCTGCGTGATGGCCCGCAAAACTGTGGAAATCGTTCCGACTCCAGCTGGACTGTCAGGATATACCGCGGAGTTTGGTGCGGCTATTCTTGGCGCCATGGTAGGCCTCGCGCCTTTCCATCTCGAAGATCACGCTAGCTACATCGCCAGCTGGCTGAAGCTGTTGCGTGAAGAACCGCGGGCCTTTCTAGCGGCGGGCGCCAAGGCGCAGGCCGCGGTCGATTGGCTGGTCGAACGTGCAGGGCCGTTACCGGCGACAGGCGCCGAAGATGAGGCGAGTGACGCGCCCAGCTTGCTAAGGTGAAAAGAGACTCGGGCGTCTCAGTTCGACACCGAATTAACCGCTGGCGTCGCACGTCCGCGAAAGCATTTGTTAAGTGCGAGTCGGCTGTGCTGGCGGGCTCTTTTCAAACAGCTCGAACCGGAATGCGCGCGCAAGCCCTCTCCATCTATTTGCTAAAGGACGGCGAGACCGTCGAGAGCGCGATCATCGCGGGGGCGCGCTTGCGCCGATTGAAAGCGCGCGCTTTGCCGCCAGGCGCGGTCTTACTTGGCCTCGAAGGCGAACCTCAGACGCCGGATTGGTGCGACTATCTTGAGGTCGAAGAAGACCTGCAGCGCTCAAGCCTCGGCGCCATCCTCTTCGTGCCGGCCAAGAAGCGGCTCTTCGCCATCACTTTCGGCCACGCCTATCACAAGCTCGACGAAGACGCCTATGAGCACGACTTCGGGCTCCAGTTCATCCTGAACGCCGCGCAGCCCGACAAGTTGCGCAGCGCCGACATTTGCGAACCGGGCGCCGCGCGCCTGCGGCGCACTCAAGGCGCCGATGAATCCGATCTGACATTGCTCGACTTCAAGTACGACGCCGAAGTGTTGAAGAGCATCACGGCGCGCGTGCAAGAGCGATACAAGGGCTGGTTCGACAGCGCCACAGGCGGGGCAAGCCTCCGGCTTCACATCAAGGAGCGTGGGCCGCTGCTCGGAAAGTTGTGTGAGGTGTTACTGGGCGCCTACCTGTCGGAAACGTGGAAAAAGAATTTCCCGGGCGCGCAAAATATCGCCCGCGTCCGCGAACCTGCTTTGATCCAGCAGCTCGACGGGGCGTTGCTGAAAGCGCTCATCGATGGTTCGCCCCACCTGCAC
>ERZ1066116.376-NODE-376-length-9401-cov-11.773486_pt1 | contig 9401 bp, 8 predicted proteins | sample MGYA00382763_ERZ1066116 | MGnify/ENA primary metagenome ERZ1066116 (study PRJEB33369, sample SAMEA5778346) | biofilm metagenome | biome: Industrial cooling water; feature: Water cooling tower basin; material: Biofilm | place: United Arab Emirates | collected...
TAATTCATAATTCATAATTCATAATTCATAATTCATAATTCATAATTCATAATTCCCAAAAAGGTGTGGCATAAAATAACCCGATTCATTATTTCATACAGGCTGCCACTTATGGTGGCTACTATGATACTTACTGTATTTTTTGCTTGGATGGGCACCAAAGTCGAGCTCAGCTACGACTATGCTAACATTGTGCCTAAAACAGACCCCGACATGGTTTTTTACCAAGAGTTCAAAAAGCAGTTTGGCGAAGATGGAAACGTGATGGTGATAGGCGTACAAGACGAAAAGCTCTACAAAATCAAATACTTTGCCCAATACCAAGATTTAGTTGAAAAAATCTCAAAAATACCCGGTATAAACGAGGCAATTTCTATTGCCAATTTCAAGCGACTCCACAAAGACACCTTAACAAATAAATTTAATCTCGAGGCCGTTTTTACCCAAAAAGTACAGTACCAATCGGAGCTCGACAGCTTGCTCAACAAAGCCACAGAGGTAAAGTTCTACAACGGACTTATTTACAATCCGGAAACAAAGGCCACACTCATAGCCATTTATTTGAATAAAGAGTATCTTAATTCGGTAAGAAGGAAAGAGCTGGTAGCAAACATCATCACTTACACCAACGATTTTAAAAACACCACAGGCATTGAAACCCATTTTGCTGGGCTTCCTTATGTGCGCTATATCATGATAAGTGCTTTTCAAGACGAATTTAAGCTGCTTTTGGTACTTTCGGCTTTGGTTACTTGTGTTATCATTTTTGTTTTCTTTCGCTCGTTTAGTTCAGTGTTGTTCACCATTTTGGTAGTGGTCATCACCATTGTATGGACTTCGGGGTTCACAGCCATTTTTGGCTATAAAATCACCATTCTCACGGGAATGTTGCCTGCCCTTATAGTAGTAATAAGCATTCCCACATGTATTTATATGTTCAATAAATACCACCAAGAATATCGCAGGCATGGCAACAAAGTAAAAGCCGTAAGCAAAATCATTGAGAAGATAGGTTTTGTCACTTTTATGACCAATGCTAATACTGCTGTAGGCTTTTTTGTATTGGTGTTTACAGATATTTCTCTTATAAAAGAGTTCGGGATGATAGCCGGAATCATGAGTGTGGCTACGTTCTTAATTACCATCATTGTCATTCCTGGTTTGCTTATGTACTTGCCTGTGCCTACAGAAAAGCAAATGATGCACCTAGATAAAAAATCGCTTCAATACATTAATAATAAGGTAGCTTACACTGTTGCAAATTTTCGTCCGGCCATTTATGTTGTCACTATATTAATCACGGCTATTAGCATTTATGGAATCACCAAAATCAAAGCCATAGGCTATATGGTAGACGACATGCCCGAAAGAAGCACTGTGATTACCGATTTGAAATTTTTTGAAAAACATTTTAGTGGGGTCATGCCTTTGGAAGTGCTGGTAGATTTGGGTAAAAAACGTGCAGCCTACAATCTCAAAAATCTCCAAAAACTGGAAGAATTTGAGGACTATATCAAAACAGAATCTATGGTTTCGCCACCATTATCGATATTGAGTATTATAAAAAGTGCCACACAGGCTTTCTACAACGACACACCTGAAAATTATCGCATACCCGGAAATAGTGAAAAAGGCTTTATTCTCAAATATTTCAGCGGAAGAAATAATGATTTGAGTGTCATTCGTTCTTTTGTAGACACCAATGCGCAAGTGGTGCGGTTTTCAATGAAGGTAGCCGATTTGGGTACAGAGGAAATGGACAAATTTTTAAATGGTCGTTTAAAACCCAAACTAGACGAGATTTTTGCTGATACCGATTTTAAAGTAAACATCACAGGAACCTCGTTGCTGTATTTGAAAGGAAATAAATTTCTCTTAAACGACCTCACGGAGAGCATGCTTTATGCCTTTGCGCTCATTTCGCTAATGATGGCATTCATGTTTACCAACGTGCGGATGATTATTATTTCTATTGTTCCCAATCTCATACCCATGCTTATGACGGCAGGAGTCATGGGTTTGTTTGACATTCGTATGAAAATAAGTACAGCTGTGATTTTCAGCATTTCTTTTGGAATTACGATAGACAGCACCATTCATTATCTGAGCAAATTCAAACAAGAACTTCCCCACTGCGATTCTGTGCTTGAAGCAGTATTAAAAAGCTTAAAAGAAGCAGGAATAAGCATGATTTACACCGGAGTGGTGCTTATTTTGGGCTTTGGAATATTTATTTTTTCTGATTTTGGCGGTACGGTGGCGTTGGGTGTACTCACTTGTTTGACTTTGGTTTTTGCTCTCGTAACAAATATGATACTACTGCCTGTATTATTGGTTACTTTCGTTAAAAAACCCGCTCATAAATATCCTCACCACAGGCGTCAAGAGAAAAAAAGTCAAAATGACTTTGAAGAAGATGATGACTAATTCTTCTTTTATATTGTTTTATAATAAATTTTATAAAAATACTCCATTTATAGCGTTAATAACCAATACTTTAATGGCTAATGGATATTTTAAACGATGAAAATTTACTTTAGATTACTGCAATATTGCCACCCTATTTACAAAAGGGTAATTCCATACACTATTTACACTGTGCTGCAAGTAGTGTTTGGTCTCATGAATTTCACCTTGCTCATCCCCTTACTTAATGTGCTTTTTGGCACAGTGGGCGATGAAGAATTGAGGCAAATGCAAGCCATGCCCGATTTCACCTTTTCATTTGAATATCCTACCAAGCTTTTTAACTATTATTTTGCCAATACCATCATTGTATACGGAAAATTTGCTGCTCTTCAATTGGTAAGCATATCTGTAGTAATTTCTGTTACTCTCACCAATATCTTTCGCTACCTCACCAGTGTACAGATAGAACTCTTAAAGCTCCAAACCATCAGAAATATTAGAAATGCTGTTTATGAAAAAATCCTCCGAATGGAGTTGAGTTTTTTCACCAACTCTCGCAAGGGAGATATTTTAGGAAAAGTAACCAACGATGTGGCTGTCATCGAAAATGCCATTACCCAATCGCTCTCGGCCATTTTCAAAGAGCCTGTTACGCTCATCACGTTTTTTATTGTATTGCTGGCCATGTCGGTGAAGCTCACGCTATTTACTTTGCTGGTAATTCCGGTATCGGGGCTTATCATATCCACCATTACTAAAAAAATCAAAAAAACAGCTACCCAAAGCTATGAATCGTACGGTAGGCTTATTGGCATCATAGATGAAACACTATCGGGAATGCGTGTAGTAAAGGCATTTAATGGAGAAGGCTTTATTTTCAATAAATACAGAACCGAAAACGACACCTTTACCAGACTTACTCGCAAAATGAATTTAAAACGTGAGTTGGCTTCCCCATTTTCTGAATTTAGCGGGGTCTTGGTCGTATCGTTCATACTGCTTTACGGAGGTTCTTTGGTTTTAAATAACGAATCAGAGCTCTCAGCTAGCGAATTTGTGGTCTACATAGCCCTGTTTTCGCAAATATTGCGCCCGGCCAAAGCACTCTCAAGTGCCTTTACAGGACTTCAAAATGGAATTGCAGCCGGTGAACGCATTTTAGAAATTGTGGACTTACAGCCCAAAATAGTCAACAAAGCAACTGCATCAATTATAAAATCGTTTCTGAAAGAAATTGAATTCAAAGACGTAACATTCGCCTACAATGAAAAACCCGTACTAAAAAAATTATCCTTCAAAATAGAACGAGGCAAAATGGTAGCTTTGGTAGGGCCATCCGGTGGGGGTAAAACCACTATTTCTGACTTAGTGCCGCGTTTCTACGATCCTCAATCCGGGCAGATTCTTTTCGATGGTACAGATTTGCGAGATATTGAAATCGCTTCTTTGCGAAATTTAATGGGGATGGTTACCCAAGAATCTGTACTTTTCAACGATACAATTTTCAACAACATAGCATTTGGCAAACCCGAAGCCACAGAAGAAGAGGTGATGAATGCCGCCAAAATAGCCAATGCCCACGAATTTATAATCAAAACAGAACATGGCTACCAAACACACATAGGCGACAGGGGCGCAAAGCTTTCGGGTGGTCAAAAGCAACGTTTGTGTATAGCCCGTGCTGTGCTTGCCAACCCACCCATCATGATTTTGGACGAAGCCACATCGGCTCTCGATACCGAATCCGAAAAATTAGTGCAAAATGCCTTGGATAACCTCATGAAAAATCGCACTTCGTTGGTGATAGCCCACAGGCTTTCTACCATTCAAAACGCAGATTTGATTTTGGTGGTGAAAGACGGAAGCATTGTAGAACAAGGCACACACGAAAGTTTATTGCTTAACGAAGGTGGTTTATACAAAAAACTTCAAATGATGCAAAGTGTATAGCAATAGTATAAATTAGAAAAAAAATCAAATCTTATCTTTCGGATTTGAAATTATCACCTAAATTTGCAGGTTCTTTACATAAATTGTTTAACAATGGCACATCCAAAACATAAGATTTCCAGAACGAGAAGGGATAAACGCAGAACTCACGATAAAGCAGCAATGCCTACAGTAACTACTTGCCCTACTACCGGAATGCCGCATCAAATGCACAGAGCTCACTGGCATGAAGGTAAGCTTTATTATAAAGGCAAAGTGGTAATAGAAAAAGAATTAGCGGTTTAATAAAACTCTACTGAATGAAAATTGCTGTTGATGCTATGGGTGGCGACTATGCGCCCAAAGTCGTAATAGAAGGCGCACTTGATGCCAAAAAGGAATTAGGTTCAAGTGCTGCCATTATACTGGTGGGTAAACAAGACGACATCGTTGCCTGCTTGAATGCCGCTGGCGCACCCGCAGATTCATTCTATATTGTTCATGCCTCCGAAGTGGTGGGCATGGAAGAACATGGCACTAATGCCATAAAAGCAAAACAAGATTCCAGCATTGTGAAAGGTATAGGCATGGTGATGCAAGGCAAAGCCGATGTATTTGCCAGTGCCGGAAACACCGGAGCCATGATGGTGGGTGCTGTGTTTATGCTCAAACCCATTGAAGGAATTTTAAGACCCGGTATTGCAGGATTTTTGCCTCGTGAAAAGGGCGGCTACAAAATAGCTATAGACGTAGGCGCTAATGCAGAGTGCAAGCCTGAAGTTTTGGCTCAATTTGCCGAATTGGGCAGTGTTGTGTCACGACACTTATACAATATTCCCAATCCCAAGGTAGGGCTTATGAGCTTGGGTACAGAAGAAGGAAAAGGCACTACAGTGACTCAAGCAGCATTCTCTCTTATAAAATCTAATGAAAAAGTAAATTTTGTTGGAAATATTGAAGGTCGCAATGTGTTTGACGAAATGGTAGATGTAATCGTTTGCGATGGATATGTAGGGAACGTGATGTTGAAAATGGGCGAATCTATTTACCCATACCTCAAGAAGAGAGGCTTTGTTGATGATTTTGTAGAACTTTTTAATTGGGAAAATGTTGGCGGCAGCCCCATCGTTGGCATCAACGGAAACATAATCATAGGTCATGGTGCTTCTAGTGCTTATGCCATCAAAAATATGATTAAGCTTTCTGCCGATATCGTTAAATCCGACCTCACCAATAACATTAAAAAATCATTTTGTTAATTTTTATCTCTAAGATTTCATGAAAAATATCAGGGCGGTCATCAAAGGTGTAGGAGGATACGTGCCTGAAGACAGGCTTACCAATTCTGATTTGGAAAAAATGGTAGAGACAAACGATGAATGGATTGTCAGCCGTACAGGAATCAAAGAACGTAGAATACTCAAAGGTGATTATGGTTCATCTTACATGGCTGAAAAAGCCGCTAAGTTGGTACTGGAAAAAACAAATACCAACCCTGAAGACATCGATTTGGTGATTTGTTCCACCATAACTCCAGACTATTTTTGTCCCACCACATCAAACTTAGTGTGCGATTTGATAGGTGCAAAAAATGCATTCAGCTACGATATGATGGCTGCTTGTTCGGGCTTTTTATACTGTTTATCTACCGGAACAGCCTTTATAGAATCGGGGCGATTTAAAAAAGCATTGTTAATTGGCGTAGACAAAATGTCGTCAATTGTAAATTATAAAGACAGAGCTACTTGCATCATCTTTGGCGATGGAGCAGGTGCTGTGTTACTGGAAGCGGAAGAAGGTTCGCCTTATGGCATACAAGACATGGTGATGCGTACCGATGGTTCAGCATTTCCTTATTTAAACATGAAAGGAGGCGGAAGCAGAGTGCCTGCTTCGCACGAGTCAATAGACAGAGGCGATCATTTTATCTTTCAAGAAGGAGCCACTGTGTTTAAAACAGCCGTGACGAAAATGGCTGATGTGGCTGCGCAAATCATGGAGCGCAACAAGCTCACCGGAGACGATGTGAACTGGCTAGTGCCTCATCAAGCAAATATGCGTATTATTGCAGCCACAGCAGAGCGTATGGGCTTACCTATGGAAAAAGTCACTGTCAACATAGACAAATATGGCAATACCACCAACGGAACCATTCCACTTTGTTTATGGGATTTTGAGAAACAATTCAAAAAAGGTGATAATATTGTACTCGCAGCATTTGGTGGGGGATTCACATGGGGAAGTTTATACCTCAAATGGGCGTATTGATAAATTTTAAATTATAGATTTTGGATGATTTTATTATTCAAAATTTAGCACTCAAAATTCAAAATTTCTTTAAAAAGTGGCTTCGACAGCAGATTTTAAGATGGGACTCTGCCTTAATCACAATGGTGATTTGGTGAGAATAATAGATTTTCAGCATGTAAAACCGGGAAAAGGAGGCGCATTTGTCCGTACAAAATTTCAAAGCTTTAAAACAGGCAAAATATACGACTACACCTACAACTCGGGTGAGAAAGTAGATATTATAAGAGTAGAAACCCGTGAAAATCAATATTTGTACAAAGAGGAAAATGGTTTTGTGTTTATGGACCAAAACACCTTTGAACAAGTGACGGTAGAAGAAGACATGATTTCGGGTTCTGAATTCATGAAAGAAGGCCAACAGGTATTGCTACAGTTTCATGCAGAAACAGAGCAAGTGCTTTCGGCTGAATTGCCTCCGTATGTTACCTTAAAAGTGACTTATGCTGAGCCTGCCGTAAAAGGCAACACGGCAACTGGTGCTACCAAAAAAATAACTTTGGAAACAGGTGCTGTAGTAAATGCGCCTCTGTTCATAGAAGAAGGTGATTTGGTGAAAATAGATACCAGAGAGGGCAAATACTCTGAAAGAGTAAAAGAATAATCGTTTTTTAGTAAAATCAATTCGGAGCTTTTTTCCGATTCTTATAAAATTTAATCTTATCACTTTAAATCAGCTTTTTGCATTTAAAAATTTATTAGCAAGGGGCTTACAATAAAAAAGATTATGAAACCAAAAGAAATACAAGACTTATTGGAGTTTATTGCTCAATCCGGACTTGAAGAAGTAAACATCGAAACAGAAAATGTAAAAATTACTACCAAAAAGAGCCCCACACCCGTTGCCGCCAATGTGATGGCAGCACCTCAAATGGTGCAAGCTCCTATGGCAATATCTGCACCGGCAGCACCAGCAGCCCCATCTGTAGCTCCCGCTGCACCAAAAGCAGAAGCTGCTCCCGTTAATGATGAATCTAAGTACAAAGTCATTAAATCGCCTATGATAGGCACGTTTTACCGTTCGCCCGGGCCAAACGAAGAGGCCTTTGTAAACGTAGGCGACACTGTGAACTCGGGCACTACAGTGTGTATCATAGAGGCCATGAAGTTATTCAACGAAATTGAATCTGAGTTCTCGGGAAAAATAGCAAAAATATTGGTACAAGACGCTACTCCTGTGGAGTACGACCAGCCTCTTTTCTACATAGAAGCATAAGGAAAAGAAATGATAAATTTTAAATGATGAATGATGGATTAGATTATCATTGATCGCGCAAAATTCAAAATTCAAAATTCAAAATTTCGAAGTTGTGTTTAAAAAAATATTAATAGCTAACAGAGGTGAAATAGCCCTGAGAGTGATACGTACATGCCGCGAAATGGGCATCCCTACCGTAGCTGTGTATTCTACAGCCGATAAAGAAAGTCTTCATGTTAAGTTTGCCGATGAAGCCGTGTGCATAGGTCCTGCACTAAGCAAACAATCGTATCTGAATATCCTCAACATCATGGCTGCTGCTGAAATCACAAATGCAGATGCCATACATCCCGGCTTTGGGTTCTTATCTGAAAATGCGGAGTTTTCACGTATATGCTCAGAACATGGTGTGAAATTTATAGGCCCCAGCCCTGAGATGATAAACTCAATGGGTGATAAGTCTACAGCTAAGGCCACAATGAAAAAAGCAGGAGTTCCTACCATTCCCGGTTCTGACGGATTGCTAAAATCAGTTCAAGAAGGTTTAAAAATAGCCCAAAAGGTGAAGTACCCCGTGATATTGAAGGCCACAGCCGGTGGCGGTGGTAAGGGTATGCGCATAGTGAACAATGACGAAGAGTTTGAAAAAGCTTGGAAAGATGCCAAAATGGAAGCTGAAGCGGCCTTTGGCAATGATGGCTTATATTTAGAAAAATTTGTAGAAGAGCCACGCCACGTAGAAATACAAGTGTTGGGCGATGGCAAAGGGCATGTGATTCACCTTTCTGAGAGAGACTGTTCTATACAACGCAGACACCAAAAATTGGTAGAGGAGTCGCCTTCGCCAGTGATGACCGATAAGCTTCGTGAGGCCATGGGCAAAGCTGCCATAGCCGGTGCAAAGGCCATCAAATACGAAGGAGCCGGAACTATCGAATTTTTGGTAGATAAGCATGGCGATTTCTATTTTATGGAAATGAATACGCGTATCCAAGTAGAGCACCCTGTTACTGAACAAGTTACAGGCCTTGATTTGATACGTAAGCAAATAGAAATAGCAGCAGGTCTTCCACTTGAGAAGAAAAATTATATACCAAATGGCTGTGCCATGGAAGTGCGCATCAATGCAGAAGATGCTGCCAATGGTTTCAGACCAAGTCCGGGTAAAATTTCCAATTTACACATGCCGGGTGGCTTGGGTGTGCGTGTAGATTCACATGTTTATGATGGTTATACCATTCCACCAAACTACGACTCAATGATAGCAAAGTTGATAGTAACTGCCCCCACCAGAGAAGAAGCTGTGAAAAAAATGAAGCGCGCATTGCAAGAATTTGTGATAGAAGGTGTGAAAACCACAATTCCTTTTCATTTGAAACTAATGGACGACCCCGGTTTCAATTCGGGTAAATTCACCACCAAGTATTTGGAAACCAGTTTTGATTTTGAATCACTCAAATAAAGAATAAAGGCCTCTATCGAGGCCTTTATTCTTTCTAAGGATTGCCTAGTCCTGAAATAGGTTGACACTAACAGTGTTAACTATATGAAAGACAAT